>Ga0207796_1000079_pt1 | contig 39885 bp, 36 predicted proteins | sample Pon1CUnioCityCA_6_FD_187274 | JGI IMG/M metagenome (GOLD analysis project Ga0207796, IMG submission 187274) | Marine sediment microbial community from Union City, CA, USA - Pond 1C Sediment 1 (SPAdes) | ecosystem: Environmental > Aquatic > Marine > Intertidal zone > Salt pond sediment ... | reverse complement strand
AAACGATTGCCTGACGCATGTCAGCCGGTTTTTTGCTTTCTTCAGGCGCGTGAACCAGGTTCAGGCTGACGAGAAAGGCGATAAATAACAGGGCAGATGCAATCCAGAAAGCTATTTTAAGACCGTAGTTTTCTACCAGTGAACCGACAGCGGCTGAAGCAATACTGAACCCCAGGGTGCCACCCAGACGAATGCGGCTGAATAAGTCTTTTCTATCTCCCAGCATGAACATTGCTGCGCTGTCCGAAAGTGCGCCAACGGGGGCGATCAAAATACTTACCAGAATAAGCAGGATAAAAATCAGGAGAAAGTTGTTGAGATAGGGGAAGATAAACACTCCAAAACTGGCAGTGATTAATGAGATGCTCATGATCAGTTTTTGTGTTTTCGTGCGGTCCGCCAGCCCAGTTATGATTGGCAGGCTGGCTAATGAGACCAGGGGGATGATCCCTGTCAGCAAACCGATTTGAGTCCCGCTAAAGGAAAGCGATTGGTAATAGAGGACTAAATAGGGTCGAAAGGCCGCGCCACTTGCAAATCGAAGGAAAAAGAATGTGAATAGTGTGATGAATTTTTTGGGTTTCATTTATCCTTGCTTTATTCTTCTAATCCCAGGAGCTCAACCTCTCGATTTAACAGGACTTCTTCATAAACACTGATTTTGTAGTTGAGCAGGTCCAGGGTCTCCTGCATTTCTTCCATTTTCGATTGTAGTTGATCACGCTGATCGATTAAAATTTTTTTCCTGGCTTCGATGGTTTGATCTCCCTGCCGAACCAGATCAATGTATTCAATCAAGGGTTCGATGGGGATTCCTGCATTACGCATGCATCTGATGAATTCAATCCGTTTGAGATCATTCTCAGCATAATCCCTGATGCCGCTCTCTGTTCGCTTGATAGGTGGGATGAGGCCAATTTTTTCATAATAGCGCAGGGTATCCGTCGAAAAGCCGGTTTGCTCACTTATCTCCGAGATTTTCATGTTTTCACCTCCACAAATAAGTATACTTCTTAGAGTTGGCTCCAAGTCAAATGAATAAATTCAATTGAGATGGATTATTTGGAAAAATGCGTTACCTAAGTAGGCAAAGTAAGGCATCACGATGGTTATTTCAAGAAAAATGATAAAAATTGATGTAAAAAACCCCCAAAAAATTTAAATTTATGCTACAATAGGTACGAAGACAGCACTTTTAGGATGCCCCCCTCATCCTAGGTGCTGTTTTCATTTTTTCTATAGGGACAAAATGGATACGATATCCTTGTTAGATAAAAATACTGTAAGGTACTGTGCCTAAGTGATGATTTGCCCGAAGGCTTGCCCGCTCTGGGGTACATCCGGCAAATGTGGATCATTGAGCATAGCAGATTCTCAGGGTTGGCTTTGATAAGCCTGCCCCTGGCAATAGGGGCACACACCCGATTCTTCACATTCGGCTTTTCGAAAGGGGCAACGGCAGGTGGGGGATGGGCAGTGCCACCAACTATCATCCGGCGCATCCTCAAATTCCTGTATGCGTTTCTCTTCCATTGTTTGTTTCATAATTTATGTGTTTCCTTTTTTCTGCGTTTGTACGAATAATGACTCCCTCTACCCTAGCAAGTGGCAGTTCTTCCTCAATCAACATATACTGTTTGGATGGACGAATCTCAAATATGCTTCGAAAACTAAAAGTTTCGGCAAGGTGGTCTGAGATCTCTCAATTTAGAGTCCGGGGGATTCAGTGAACAAATTAATAGAGGGTGGTGTACACGAGAGTTGAAAATTGGAATACACAAGGCATAAAATAAGCATAATTTGTCATTCAGCCTGGAAGCAGTAACAGACAAATGGCTGTTGATCAGTTTCTTGATGGATGACCCGGTGTACAAGGCACAGTATGAGTCCTATCTTGGGGAAGTGGTGGAAACCGTTTTTTGAGCCAGAAGCCATGATGAAAATATACAGTTTCTATCATGATTTGATCGCTGAATCCGTTTTGAAGGAAACGGATCAAGCGACCACGCTTCAATCTCTTTCCGCCTTTGAAAACAGCTAACAGGAACTCATTGATCAAGTCAACGAGCGTTATCAGGCTGTCCAGTTCTATTTATCAGAATAATGTGACCTTTGCGCATCAATCAAAAAAGGCTGCCCCGAGCGGGGCAGCCTCCTGTTACCTAGTAACTAATTCCCTATTTTCTGCGTGAGCATCACGCCTCTCTAAATTCACCTTCCACGACATCTTCATCGTCGCCGCCCGTTTCGCTTTCTGGGGCTCCTTGCGGGCCGCTGGCTGCGCCGGGGGCAGCGCCGGGCTGCTGGTAAGCTGCCTGGCCAATGGCTTGTAGATCGGATTGCAGCGAGTCGATCATTCGCTGGATGCGGGTTCTGTCTTCGCTTTCGATGGCTTCACGCAGGTCTTTGATTTTGTTTTCAACTGATCCGCGCTGTTCGGAGGGGACTTTTTCACCCATATCCTTGAGCAACTTCTCCGCCTGGTAAGCCAGTGCGTCACCGCGATTTTTCATTTCGATCAGCTCTTTGTGTTGTTCGTCCGCTGTGCGGTTCTTGGCGGCTTCATCCACCATACGATCAATGTCGTTCTTGTCGAGGTTGGTGGAAGCGGTGATGGTGATTTTCTGTTCCTTACCGGTTGCTTTATCCTTGGCAGTCACGTTTAGGATACCGTTCGCATCAATGTCGAAGGTCACCTCAACCTGGGGGATGCCGCGTGGTGCCGGTGGAATGCCATCTAATCGGAAGCGGCCCAGGCTCATATTATCCGCCGCCATGGGGCGCTCGCCCTGCAGGACATGGATGTCTACAGAGGTTTGGTTATCCTCAGCCGTCGAGAACACCTCGGTTTTCTTGACTGGGATGGTTGTATTGCGCTCGATCAGGGGGGTCATCACACCGCCAAGGGTTTCAACACCCAATGAAAGCGGGGTGACATCCAGCAAGAGAACATCTTTGACGTCCCCTGCCAGCACACCGCCCTGGATGGCAGCGCCGACCGACACAACCTCATCGGGGTTGACACCCTTATTGGGCTCTTTACCGCCGGTCAGGTCGCGCACCAGGTCCTGGATCATGGGCATACGGGTTGCGCCGCCCACGAGGACGACCTCATCAATGTCGTCCACTGTCAGGCTGGCGTCTTTGATCGCAGCGTGGAAAGGCCCACGAGCGCGCTCAACCAGGTGAGAGGTCATTTTCTCAAATGTCGCCCGGTTCAGCTTGAGCTGCAGGTGTTTGGGCCCACTGGCATCGGCGGTGATGTAGGGCAGGTTGATCTCAGTCTCCATCACGGAGCTCAGTTCGATCTTGGCTTTCTCTGCGGCTTCGCGCAGACGCTGGAGCGCCTGGCGGTCGTTGCGCAGATCGATCCCCTGCTGTTTCTTGAATTCGTCCGCTGCCCAGTTGACGACCACCTCATCCCAGTCATCGCCGCCCAGATGGGTATCGCCGTTGGTGGCTTTGACTTCGATCACGCCTTCGCCCACTTCCAGCAGGCTGACATCAAAGGTGCCACCACCCAGGTCGAAAACAAGGATGACCTCGCTCTCCTTTTTATCCAGCCCATAAGCCAGGGCTGAAGCCGTCGGTTCGTTGATGATCCGCATGACTTCCAAACCGGCGATCTTGCCGGCGTCTTTTGTTGCCTGGCGCTGGCTGTCATTAAAGTATGCCGGGACAGTGATCACAGCCCGTGAAACAGGCTGTCCAAGGTAAGCTTCCGCATCTGCCTTGAGTTTTTCAAGGATCATGGCGGAAATTTCTTGAGGGGTATAGGTTTTATCGGTCATTGGGATATGCACACGGGCATCACCGGCGGAGCCTTCAACCACCTCAAAGGGTACCATCTTGCGCTCAGTTTCGACTTCGTCGTACCGTCGGCCCATGAAACGCTTGATAGAATAAATGGTATTTTCTGAATTGACAACGGCCTGTCGTTTAGCGGGGATCCCGACCAAACGTTCACCGTTTTTATTAAAGGCGACAACGGAGGGGAGAAGGCGGGAGCCTTCCGCTGTGGGAATTACCGTGGCGGTGCCGCCTTCAACCACAGAAACGACGCTGTTCGTTGTCCCCAGGTCAATGCCTATAATTTTTGACATAATTCGATCTCCTTAATGAATTCCTTTTGATTTCTCAGTATGAGGATACTAAGGAAGTCATAGAAGATCGTTAACAAATTATTGGATTAATATTAGCGTGCGTTTAATCGGTTGATTTTAATTTGTCTGCTTGGGAATTCTCATGCTGTTTTTTTGCCCGACGTGTGCGCAGGATCAAGCTCAGGACGTAGATCAGCACCACACCGAGGATAACGGCAAAGCCCAGGATCATTTCATTCAGGGTGTCAACAGGCATTTCAAAGTCCTTTCTGCTGGTTGATCCTTTGCAGCGTTACCAACCGGGTTCGGTGCCAGACAAGGGTAACCAGCAGCACGGTAAAGGTTGCCAGACTGATCAGGAAAGCCGTCAGCATACGGGGGGTCATGTTGAAGGCTGAGCCGTCGCCGCCTGTGGCGATCACCACCGGATGGATTGTGCGGAACAGGCGGATAGAGAAGAAGGTCAGGGGGACGGTGAGTGCAGCAATGATGGCATAGATCGCGCCCAGCCTCGCCTGAGCCTCCGGAGTTTTCAACCCATTGCGCAGGATGAAATAAGCCAGGTAAATCAGCTCCATGATGGCGGTAGTGGTCAGGCGTGGGTCCCACACCCACCATGTGTTCCAGATCGGTTGTGCCCAGATCATGCCGCTCAGAATGGCAGCCAGCCCAAATACCCAGCCGACCTCAATAGATGATAGGGATAGTGCATCCCAATAAAGACGCCGGGTGACCAAATAGGCGCCCCCAGCGGCGGCTGCCAGAATAAAGCAGAGCATCCCCGCCCAGGCGGAAGCTACGTGGAAATAAAACACTTTCTGAACGTGTCCCATCGTACGTTCTATCGGTGTGAAGAACAGGATAAAAATGAGCGCTCCCAGGATAAGGATTGGAGTGAGGATATCCAAAGCAGTCAAAAGGCGTGGTTTCTTGGGCAAAATTATTCCTCCAATATCGTTTCAAAAAACATCAAACCGGCGGCTGTGAACAGGATATTACTCGCAAGCAGTAGAAATAACCAGCTTTGTACATCGCTGAGGGCTTCGCCTGAAAGCACACCCCGGCTGGCTTCCACTGCCGCGATCAGAATCGGCAGGGCTAAGGGATAAAGCAGGATGGGCAGCAGGACATCACGGGTGCGGGTCTGGATGCTCAGAGCAGCCAGCAGGGTGCCTAACCCCGTGTAAGCCCCCACACCCAGCACGATCACCAGGATCAGGGGTAGGTTGAGCATATTTTGTTCGTAAAACAGGTTGAAAACCGGCAGGAGGACCAGGGCGACCAAGAAAGTGAAGCCGAAATTGCTGATCGCCTTGCCAAAGAAAATTGCAGATCGGTCCACCGGGATGAGTAATAATCCATCCAGTGCGCTGCTTTCTTGTTCCAGGCTGGAACTGCGGTTCAGTCCCAGGGTGGAGGCAAAAGCTAGTGAGACCCACAGTAACCCGGCTGTCAACCCGCCTTGCAAGTCTGGTGAGAGCTGCAGGGCGAAGTGGAACAGGAAGACAATCAGCAGTGCAAAGACCAGCATCAACGGCAAACCCTGCCGCCCGCGCCACTCCACCGTGATGTCCTTGCGCACGATCTGCCACACGGCATCCAGGTATCGCTGTAAGGCTTTCACGGTACCTCCTGCAAATAGGCCAGCAAATCGGGGGCTTCACTTATACGAGACATTGGCAGATGATGGCTGATCTTGCCATCCTTTAGCCAGGCGATGTGGCTGGCGAAGGGGATCAAGCGTTGGGGTCGATGGGCAGCCAGGAGGATGACTCTCCCAGGTTGGTGCAATCTTAGTAATTGCTTATCCAGGGAAACGGCAGCTTCCTGGTCCAAACCCGTATAAGGTTCGTCGAATAATAAGATGTCAGGCTCATGCAGCAGGGCTCGGGCAATTGACAGGCGCTGCAGCATCCCCCGGGAGAAGGCTCGGATTGGCTTGTGCTGGTGCTTTTCCAGTCCTGCCAGGCTAATGCCCTGATGGGCTTGTTCTTTTGATAAGGGGAGTTGGTATAAACGGGCATAATGCAATAGGTTCTCCAGCGCGCTAAGGTCGTGGTAGAACATCGTTTGATGCCCAATGTAACCGATCCTCTGCCGGAGAGATGGTCGGGAACCCAGCCACTCCCCATCAACTGTGATTTCCCCTGAATCAGGCCGGACAAGGGTCGCCAAAATTCGCAGCAAGGTGGTCTTCCCGGCGCCGTTAGCCCCCACCAGCACGCAAAAATCTCCATCAGACAGGGTGATGGATAAGTGATCCAGGACTGGCTGGTAGTGAAATTTTTTCACCAACTCGAAAACGGCAATCTGCGACAACGGCAACTTTCCACTGTTCCGAAAGGATGATTAATTATAGTGTATTGGGTGTGTTAGGGGTGCAAGCGGTGACCGCAGTGGGCACAAAATTTATCGCCGGAAACCACACGCCCGCCGCATTGGGGGCAGATGACAGTATTTTCCTGAGGAAGGTCTTCGTTGAGGGGAGTTGCTGGTGGATGTTCTTTTTCTTCGCCTGGTTCAGGGCTGTTTGCATAACGCTTTTCTTCATCAATCAAACGCAGGAGTTGCGCTGCTGAGTCTTTTTTCTCTTCGATTAATGTGTGGTAAGCTTGGTTTTTTGTGTCTTCATACTTTGATTCAAGGGATTTAATCTCCAGTAGAAGTGCCTGGTATTGGTTTTCATACTGGTTGAGGGGCAGGCTCGATTCAAGCAGGGTATCCGCCTTAAGGAAGGGCCTGCTGAGGATATAGCTGATGGTGAATACGATCAGAATGGTGATGATGATCAATGCAAAATTCATTACTGCCCGAATCTGAAGATTAAATAGACTTTAGAAACTTACTTAATAGTATTTTAATCTATTTTGATATTTTTGAAAAGGGGGAAAAAGGAATTTTCTTGAGGAATTTGGATGAATTAAGTGTTGTTAAATAGAAAAGGAGCTTTGAAAGGTAAATTAACAAAAGCTCCAAATTGGAAATCTATTAGGGAAGACATTTTTTTTGCGGCTGAAGCTATTTCGCCAGTTCTTTTTCGCGTTTCAGCAACTTATCAAAGGTCGATGCCCGTAGTTTGCGAACCAGCTCGGTTTTAGCTTCGCACCAAACTTCGTGGATGGGGCAGTTATCCCCGAAAATGCACTCACTGGGGTCTGCAGTGCATTCATTTAGCAAGATAGGGCCGTCAATGGCTTCAACCACATCCAGCAGGCTGATTTCTTCGGGCTCGCGTGCCAGGGAAACCCCGCCTCGCGCCCCACGAGATGTATGGATCAGGCCTGCAATTGATAATTGCGAGATGATTTTGGCTAAGAACGATGATGGGATATCCTGTTCTTCGGCGATTTTGCTGGTAGCAGCCCTTTCACCAGGTTCCAGGCGTGCGAGGTTGAGGATGGCTCGGAGAGCGTAATCTGCCTGACGTGTGATTTGCATAAGGAAAAACTCTCTTCTAAGTTTGGTAATCTTCTGTCGAAAATATTTCTACCTTAAAGGTAAGAAATATTGTTAATACCTATTTTATCCAAATTATATGATTTTGTAAAGAAGGGCTTGTGAGGTGAAGATTCTTTTGCAATATTCTCTTAGATTGTAGGTCAGGCATGGTCAAAGACCTGCCTGACAAAGGAGGTGCGGCGACTTGAAAAAATGGTGGGTTGGTCTGCAGTTCAAACCTTGATCAGTGTCAATTGTGATTAGGGAGTAGATTATTGACTAATTTATCTTTACCAACCAACCACCCACTTAGATGACCTGCAGCTGTGAACCTTCAGCAGTTTTCTCCACTTCGATACGGGTGGGGAAAGCCTCTTTCAACTCTTCCAGGTGGGTGATGACCAGTATTTTCTCAAAATCATCTCTCACCAGGTTGATTGCCTCTATCAACCTTTGCCGGCCTTGCACATCCTGGCTGCCGAAGCCCTCATCAATCACCAGGGTTTGCAGGCGTGCACCCGCCCGGCGAGCTAAAACCTCCGAAAGAGCTAACCGAATGGAAAAATTGATGCGGAAGGCTTCACCGCCAGAGAACATTTCATAATCCCTCACCCCGAGCGTATCGCTGATGATCATATCCAGGGTTTCTTTCTTGTCCTCCCGGCTGGTATCTTTATATTCACGCTGGGTTTGAAAATTGAATGACATTCGCCCATTGGTTAACCGGGAAAGCAGGTCATTGGTTGTGGCGGCGATCTCGGGCAGGGCTTGCTCAATCAGCAAAGCAGGAATGCCGTCCTTTCCAAAGGCACGCTCAAGCTGTTTCAATTGGGCAATCCGCCGGGTTAGGTCCTCGCGTTCTTCTAAGAAGTTTTCCTGTCGTTCTTTTAAAATATCCAACACTGCCACTTCCTGCTGGGCACCGCCTACCTGCATCCGGATGATATTTTCCTGTTCCTGGACATCGTGCAATTCTGATTCAGCCGCTGAAAGGTCAGGCATGTTCGCCTCTGCAGCAGCAAGCTGTGCTGCGGCTTCATCAAAGGTTATTGTCATCGCTTCCAGGGATTTCTCCCCCTCCAGCCTTTGTTTTTGCAGATCAGCGATTTCACGTTCAATGGGTGCCAGGGCAGCCCGGGCTTTTTCAAGTTTTCGCAGCCTTCCCTCAGCCTCACGGCCGGCTTGCTCTGCCTGTCGCAGGCCTTCATGCACCGCAAGGTCATAGCCCAGTGCTTCCCTTTCCGCCCTGATCTCCTTAAGACGCCCCCGTGCGTCAAGGGCAAACTTTTCCTCTTCTAAAATACGTTTGATCGCCTCCAGGCGAGGTGCCCCAGCATCCTTCCAGGCTTTTTGTTGTGCCGCCAAGGTATCCAGCTGGTTCTCAATTTGGTCTGCCTGGCGGGTGGCTTCACGCAGCTTAGCTTCCACACCTTTGAGATCCGCGAGCTGCGCCCCCATCTCCTGGAGTTTTGATTCAAAGGTTTCCAGCAGTCGTCGATTTTCTCTAAAGCGATCACCAAGAGTGGTGCCTTCTTTAGATAAAGTTTCAATTAAAGCCTGGCGTTCCTTGGTGGATAAGGGTTGTCCGCAAAGGGGACATTCCACCCCTTCAGCAACTTTGAGCTGATCAATCCGGCTCTTAAGTTCTTCCATTTCATCCCGCAGACGCGGGTTTTCTGCTTTGGCCTCAGCCTGGTTTGCTTGAAGGGCTTTTAAATCTGCCTCAAGTTGATCCCGCTGCGCCAGCTTCTGTTTTTCTTCTTTAACCTCTTCAGTGATAAATTGCAATTTCTGTTTAAGGTCGGTTTCCTCCACCAGTGCTTTTTCAAGGGACGCTTGTTGTGCTTTCAGTCCTTCCATTTCCTGCTCAAGACGGGCTTTTTCCGCATGGATCACCCGCAAGGGTTCCTGACGCAATTCTTCATACTGTCGATAGGCTTCAGCCACCTCTTCCATGGCACCCAGATCTTCACGTGCTTTTTGCCAGTCTTGGTAGGCTTTTTCAATGGATTCAGCCTCAGCAAGGATCGTGTCGTAGTCCGCTTTTTCCTGTAAACGTTCTTCCAAAGTTGACAGAATGCGTTCGTGGCTGCGCTGGACATTCTCCAGCTGTGCCTTTTGACTGGCAACCATTTTACGCTGTTCCTCCACGGACGCAAGCAAACGACGAACGGTTTCCAGGTTCTTAGCCAGGGATTTTCGCTGTGCTGCTAGTTCAGCCAGGCGAGATTGCAATTCTTCCAGCCGCTCTTTCCGCTGGGGGCCTTCATCCAGCTCATTCTGGATCTCACTCAACCGTCCATCCAACTCCCGGGCCTCTCTTTCCGTGTTTCGGCGCTGTAGCCCGGCTGCCTCGCGATATTCCTCCCACACTTCCAACCCTAAAATATTGCTTAAAATCCGCTTTCGCTCACTGGGGCGCGCCGTGGCAAATTGATCTGCCTTGCCCTGTAAGAAAAAGGCGGCATTGGTGAAGGTGTCAAAATCCATGCGCAGGGTGTCCTCAATCTTTTTATCGGTCTCGCGCAATGTCCGTTCTGTTAAAGGTTTCCAACGCTCAGTGTTTCCTTGCGCCTTTGAGAGGATGTAGAACTCCACTGAGGATGTTTTACCGCGCGGGTTGGTACGCTGTACGCGGTAACGATTGCCCTCATAATCAAAATCCAGGGTCACTTCAGCGGCATCCACCGAAGGATGGTTGTTAATCACCGATTCATCCCGCTGGCGCGCTTGGCCAAACAATGCCCAGGTGATGGCGTCCAGCAAAGCGGACTTCCCAGCGCCGTTCGGTCCTGAAATACAAGCCAGGCTGATCCCGTTGAAATCCAGTTCAACGAGCTGACGATAGGAGAGAAAGCCTTCAATTTTGAGTTTGACAGGGATCATCTTTAATACCCCAGTTCATCCAGTATTGCGGCATTATCCTTTGGTGTTTGTTTCTCCAACAACTCCTCCCAAAAAGCCTCATTATAACGGCGTGACCGGATCACAATTGGCATTGGTACTCCCCAGCCCAGCATCAGCACTTCCTCTTTGGGCTGCAGGCGTGCCAGCATCCCCCGCAGGGCTTCACGCCCTGCCAGGCCGGTCAGCACGGCGTGGATATCGTCTGAATCGCCCAACCAACCGGTAACCCGCGTCCCAAGCTGGGACATCACCTCATCATATATCTGGGAAGGCCGTTGATCAATAATCAGCAAGGTGACATAGTATTTGCGCATTTCCCGGGCAATGGTGCTGAAGGTGGTTTGGGAAGCCATCTCCCGGTTAAGGAGCTTATGCGCTTCCTCCACAACGATCACTAGAGGTCGGGGCTCCTTGGCGCCTTGGTGCCCGCTGCGGAAATTATTGGTTCGGTGCTCCCACACATCCCGGATCCGTCTTGTCAAAAGGTTTGATACAAATAGATAATCCAGGTCATTTTCATGCTTTCCAAAGGAGAGGACAATGTGCTGACCGTTATCCAGGTTGTCGATCATCTGTTGGAGGGCATTAGCGGCGGGTTCTTCTACAATATAGGGGGCATTAAACAAACGGCGAAGCTTGGAATGAAGCGCTTCTGCCGCCCCGGGATGTACACCGGCACCCTCCGCCCAGGCTGCCACACTGTCTGGGTCAGGATAGCGTTTTCCTTCCTCATCATAAAGATAAGCATTCACCTTCATATGTTTAAATTCATGAAACCAATTGTCATAGCCAAAGTTGACGCGCAGTGCCTCCAGTGTGGTGGGGGTGGTTTCGCGTAAATTCAATGCCTGTGAGAGCATCATCACATCCTCTGGTGTGATATCCGACTCAGCGATCTCAAGCGTGTAATCCGGTTGTTCCCCGCGGATTGTTGCCCCTCTGCCCAAACCGACCATACGCACTTTGGCACGAAACTTATTCTTCAACCCGGGTACACGCAGCCCGGTATCGGATGCGGTATCATCCGGTCCGTATTCATTGTGCATATCGAAAATTAAAACAGAGGTCTTCCCACGATGGATCAATCCCGAAAGAATCACCCTTGTCAGGAAGGATTTTCCGGTCCCGGTGGCGCCAAAGATGCCCGCCGAACGCTGAACCAGCTTATCCAAATCGACGCAGACTGGGTGTCCACCCTCAAGGGTATCCCCAATGCGAAAGAAGGCCCCCTTACCCTCTCTGCCAAAGATCTCTGCGATATCCCCAGCCCGCGCCAGGCGCACTTCTGCATGGTGTTGTGGAACGGTCTTTACTGGTTCCGGTCGAATAGTTTCATCGAGGACTTTCTGGTACCAGACATTATATTCATCTGTGCCGGGTTCCGGTCCCCTTTCCATCATCAATGCGGTCAGTATCTCAAGATTGGTAAACAGCGTTTGCCCGTGGAGCATCTCCGCTAATTGGTGGGGCAGGCGTGTCCCAGTTTGTTCATCCGCAAAGCGGGGATCTGTTGAACCAAGCTGCAGGTCCGTCACCAAGCCGTAAAAAAGCCAACCGCCGCTCTCAATAACCACGAAGGCACCTTCCTGCACGGTCTGTGCTGGCACGCTCAGACGCGCTTGCAGATTTGCTTTCAACCCGCCGCCAACGATATACCCGATCTTCCCCGTCTGTTCCTCTGAAAAATTTTCCATTTGTTCACTCATCTTTTATTGTCATTTCCTGAGGCTGAATTTGATCAGCCGATTTCACCTGCAGCCCTCAAAACATTCATCAACCTTTGATAATCATCACGTAAAAGTGCAATCAATTCCTGAAGCGCTTCTGGATACCAGCTTTTATTTCCGGCGCTTTCATGGATGGTGCGCGCTGTCATCAGGTGTGCTGCCAGCAGCTCATCGACTGGTTTGGATGGATCTCGCAGGATGTGGCGAAAATACCCAAAACGGCCGGCTGAGGTGAAAGCAATCATTTCTTCAGGGCTGCTCAGGTAGATGGCATCCAGGCTCAAGGGAGGTCGAGGCGGTAGAAGGTGAAAAATCTGTTCACCCTGTTGGTAGCCCAAGGCTAAAACAGCAATTTCAACGGGTACATTGCGATTTTCACGGTTGTCTCGCAAGACTTCTTCTGGCACATCCTCCGCGGTGATTAATTGGCGAACCAGCCCATCATCCTCAATATGAATATCGTAGATGATTCCAAAAACCTGGTAATCGGGTTCAAGCGGTACCCTGACGAGAGAACCGAAACTGGGGGAATCCAGCTGGTTCACCCGGCATCCAATCACAAAACCGCTCGTCCCTGTTCGTAATAATCTCCCAATGGCAATTGCGCTCATCCCTGGTACCTCGTTTTCCCTGTTGGCAAATCCTTATGATATTGTTTATAAGATTTCTCATCCACCGGGATTCCCCGGCGGTCAAATTCAGCCACAATCATTTCCTCCACATGCTGATGCTCCTGCATCGTCACCACTGCCACTTCATGGGCTCGATGTAAGATGTAGGGATAAGGCCGGGTGCCCATGATAGCGGCTTGTTCCGTCAACACCGCTTGCAAAAGCCCGAGAAGTGCTGGATTCTGCGCTATCCAACCGGGTACCTCCACCCTTGCCAGGTGAGGTTTACCAACCGGCCCAACATTCAAATAGAAAAAGTGGGGTAATAATTCCCTACCAAAGCGCAGTGCTGTTGGGGAGTAAATTGCGAAGAGAGCCGAGCGGTCACCGGGTGTGGTCAGCAAATCCTGCATTAAGTGAACATCTCTGACCCCGCTGAACCGCCTGCGGTATTGACTGTGATTTCGTAAATCATCCTCAGACATCTGGATCAACTCCAGCAACCGCCCAATCAGGTCGCTGCCCGGTTTGTCCACATAGCCCAAGGTCAATAAACCTCGATCTGATAATTGTTGCAGGACATTCAGATACCTTTCAAAGGTTTTGGTGAATTCAGCAGTCTCTTGCGGTTCACGGTACAGTTCCAAGGGACCATCCGTCATCGAAATGGCAGGCGGTTGCAGATCGTCAGCGATCTCCATCAAGGCTTCGCGTTCCCGCAAGTCTCTTTTGAGCGCGACCATCCCCTCGGTAATCATCCCACCGTTGGGAAGAAAGATCGAATCGTAATCCAAGAGCTGGCTGACCGTCTTGACCTGGGGAGTCAGCCCTGAACCGCGCACCATCTTAACAAGCCCCACATTGATCACACAAAACTCCACCCTGGCATGTCGGCTCGGGTTGATCTGAGAACCATCCGCTGCGATAACTGTAAAACGATCTGGAAGCGAAGGCATGGAGACCACCGTGTCCAGCGGCTCACGAGGAACAGCACAGCGTAATTGAGGGAATAAGGCTGCCGCTCGCTCGACACGTTCGATAAGGTCATCCAGGCGGTCTGCATAGCCTTCAATCAAGTTGTTTATTTCCTGCTGTCGGCTGGCAAGTTTTTGTTTACGCGCCGAGGCCTGGGCACTGAAATCGGTGAGTTTATGCTGGATATCCAACAGGTTGACTGGCATATTTCCCTCAAGATGATTCGAACATTTGTTTGATTATTGTACAGGTTTTTATCCTTGTTGACAAGCAATCCTTATTATAATGACACTTCCATCAAAAAATTGCATCATATTTGGACCAAAAGACTTTTTCCTTCTTTTATTAATTTATCATTTCCCTTTCATAAAACACGATCCAAAATTCCTATCCACATTGACACGCTTTTTCCCAGCGGATATACTTTACACAGATTAACCAAAGCCTTCGGGGCAGGGTGCGGGTCTCTGACCCAATTCCCGACCGGTGGTAATCCCTGAAGATGGGAGAGCCCACGAGCACAAACGTGCATGAACTGGTGTAAATCCAGTGCCGGCGGTGACAGTCCGAATGAAAGAAGGTTCTTACATCTCAGGATGTAAAGCTTTGCCCCGAAAATTCAACTGGGGCATTTTTTTATGAAGAATGAAGGAAAACTTGCTTTTCCCAGCAATGCGCGACCATTGAGAAGATGGCTTCTGCTGGTTGTTTCCCTTGCTCTGGGAGTCTTGGTCTGGCATCTTTTATCACAATGGCTGGGTTTGCCAGATTTTATCCTACCTGGGCCTGGGCAGGTCTGGCAGCGTTTCCTCCAATCCCTGTCAGAAGGTCAACTGCTTTATCACACTTCGATAACTTTGATAGAGATGCTGGCCGGATTGTTCCTGGGTGGGTTAACAGCCACCATTCTTGGCTATTTGCTCTCAAAATCCTCTACATTGGAAAAGTTGATCTCACCCTATTTGATTGCCAGCCAATCCATCCCGGTTGTTGCCATTGCTCCATTATTGGTGATCTGGTTTGGTCCTGGTATTTTTTCTAAAATCCTGATCTGCAGCCTGACAGTTTTTTTCCCTGTCTTGATTAACACCGTTTTAGGCTTGCGTGAGGTCCCGCAGGATCTGCGCGACCTGATGCAGTCCTTGCAAGCGACGAAGGTGCAAACCTTTTGGAAGCTGGAAGTCCCAGCAGCTCTCCCTATTTTCCTGGGTGGGTTACGGGTCGGTGCTACGCTTTCCGTGATAGGTGCTGTCGTTGGAGAACTGGTTGGGGCAGACCGTGGGCTTGGCTTTTTAATTAATGTCGGCCGCGGTCAGTATGATACCGCGCTGGTTTTCGTCTCGATCATCACCCTGGTGGTGATGGCAATGTCACTCTATGGACTGGTCTTGCTGGTCGAGACGCAGTTATTATCTTGGCAGTCCTGGCGTCAAAAACAGGACACATAAACCCTCAAGGAGGATACTTCTATGGATAAAAATCATTGGCTCTTATGGGGGGGAATATTGATTATCATCAGCGTGATATTATTTGGATGCCAGGGCACTCAGAAGCCAAGCGCTGATACCGTTGTTCCAACACGGCTGACCATGGGGTATATCCCCAATATCCAGTTTGCACCGGTGTATGTTGCCATGGAAAAGGGCTATTTCAGTCAGGCAGGTTTTGAAGTCGAACTGGAATATGGCAATGAAGCCGATGCAGTAGCTTTGGTGGGCGCCGGGGAGCAAACATTTGCCATCGCCAGCGGTGAGCAGGTGCTCCTGGCGCGTGCCCAGGGCTTACCGGTCACCTATGTCGCCGCCTGGTACCAGGAATTCCCGGTGGGGGTGGTTTCCATGAGTGAACAACAGATCAAAGTTCCTGAAAACCTTTCCGGAGAAAGAATTGGCATCCCCGGCCTGTATGGTGCCAGTTATATTGGCTTTAAGGCGCTGCTGAATGCAGGTGGCTTGAGAGAAAGCGATGTTGATCTGCTCTCTATCGGGTTCAACCAGGTGGAATCCCTTGTCACCGAACAGGTCAATGCAGCCGTCATCTATCTTGCCAATGAACCGGTTATTTTACGTTCACAGGGTTATGAAGTGAATGTGATTCGTGTGGCTGATTACCTTCAACTGGTTGCCAATGGTCTGGTCACCAATGAAGAGGCTATTGAAAAAGAACCCGAACGGGTGCGTGCCTTTATTGGTGCATTGCTGAATGGGATTGAAGATACCATCGAAAACCCTGACGAAGCTTATGCGATCAGTGAAAAATATGTCGAAAACCTGGCGGAAGCCAACGAAAGTGTCCAAAAAGAAGTTCTGGCTGAATCAATTGAACTTTGGCGTACCGAGCGTCCTGGCTTCAGCGAGCCAGCTGGCTGGATCAACATGCAGCAGGTGCTCCTGGATATGGGGCTCTTAGAAGAATCCATAGACCTTAATGAGGTGTTTACCAATGAACTCATCCCCTGAAGCTGCGCTCAGCGTTCAGAACCTGGCGGTCATCTTCAGTGATGCCAGCGGTGTGGTACATGCCCTGCAAAATGTTTCCTTTTCCTTGGCTGAAAACAGCTTTGTCTCACTGATCGGTCCCTCCGGAAGCGGGAAAAGTACCTTATTGCGAGTGTTATCCGGCTTGGTCCAGCCCACCAGAGGAGGAGTCTATTTTAATATGAGCCAGCCCAAGGTAGGATTGGTTTTCCAGAAAGCCAACCTGATGCCCTGGCGGCGTGTGATTGAAAATATTTCCCTTCCCCTGGAGCTAAGGGACATGCCCAAACCGGTGATCAATGCACGTGCCCAGGAATTGATCAAACTGGTTGGCTTGGAAGGTTTTGAGCAAGCTTATCCGCGTGATCTTTCAGGGGGAATGGCACAGCGGGTGTCCATTGCCAGGTCGCTCATGCATGACCCGGATTTGCTACTCCTGGATGAACCCTTTGGTTCCTTGGATGCCTTGACACGCGAGCGTATGGGAGATGAATTGCTGCACATCTGGGGAGCACGTCGCAAAACGGTGTTGATGGTGACCCACTCTATCTCCGAAGCCATTTACCTCTCCGACCATGTCCTGGTGCTCTCCCCCCGACCGGGGCAAATTGATTTAGAATTAGCCGTTGACCTTCCGAGGCCTCGTAAGCCGGAGATGCGCTATTTGGCTGAGTTCAGCACCCTGGCGCATCAATTGCGAGATAGTCTGCGTGAGGCGAATGGCCTGGTGTATTCCTAGGGGGAAATTTTGGTGATTAAATCATCAAACATTGGTTCACCCCTGACATACACTCGACTACCGATGGCATAAATGATCAGATTTTGTGCTTGACAACCGGTCAATTCCGAATACAATCAAGACTATCCGATCAAATAGAATCGTAAGGAAAAGGAGGCACGTTTATGTCTAAAGTCATTGTCGCTGTAAATGAATCCCTGTATGAACGCGCCTCGGTGATTGTCTAGAAGGTATTTTTACTGCCTGCATGAATTTATGGCCACAGGTGTGTTCATACCCCGTGGCTTTTTGATTTAATCCCCTCATAAATAGGATTTCAGGCTGCTGTTTTTGTGTCTGTATTTTAAGGGACACATTTATTCTTATTTTTACAACCTGGCAATTGATCAACCGGTCACGGGAAACACCTGTGACCGGTTTTTTGTTAACTGAAAGGCTTGATGTCGCTTGATCACAAGCTAATTTACAAGAAAGGAAAAATTGATGAGAGTAAAGGATATTTTTCGAATTGTATTGATTTCACTTAAATCAATAAAACGACTTCAAATAACAGACAGCAGAATTGCTGATATTTATAAGGAAAGTTTACAATGCAAACCCAAAACACCGATACCTATTTAACCGGTATCGTTTATAAGAAAAATTTAGGTCACTATGATGTCCATCACAACGGGAAGATAACCACCTGTTCCGTATCTGCCAAGTTGTGGAAAAATTTCAAAACCACAAAGCTTCCCAATCACACAGGAACACGGGTTAAAGAGGTCAGTGAAAAACACATGGATCCCATTGCAATTGGTGACAGGGTGAAATTCGCGCCTTCCAATGCTGATCATGGGATGGTTGTGGAAGTGCTTCCCCGAAAAAATTACCTGGCAAGGTGCTCCGCCAAACCCATGCCTGGCGCCTATGCCTTTGAGCAGGTGATCGCTGCCAACCTCGACCAGGTGATTCCAGTTTTTGCCGCTGCTGATCCTGAACCCAAGTGGCACATGCTCGATCGATACCTGGTCACCGCTGAATCTTACGGGATACCTTCGAAAATTGTGATCACCAAGTTTGACCTGGTGCGTGGAAAACGATCAGAGGATGAATTAATTAACATCCTTAAGCGTTACCGCGCAATTGGTTATCCTGTGATACTGACCAGTGCCAAAGATGGGGAAGGTTTGTCTGAACTTAAACAAGCCTTGGAGAATTGCCACTCTGTACTGGTTGGAAAATCTGGCGTAGGAAAAACGACCCTGTTGAACGCTCTAGAGCCAGGACTTGGCTTACGAATCCAGGCTGTCAACCGGGCTACAGGGAAAGGGCGGCATACCACCAGCCACCTGGAAATGTTCCCCCTGGACGGCGGCGGTACGCTGATTGATACCCCTGGCGTGCGAGAATTTGGCATTTGGGGGCTTGAACCGGAGGATCTCGCCCAGTATTTTCCTGAAATGAAAGCTTTGCTTGGGCAGTGTAAATTTGGTTTGAGCTGCCAGCACGATGAAGAACCCGGATGCGTCATCCGCCAGGCTGTTATGGATGGCAGGATCAGTCCGTATCGCTACCAGAGCTATCTGCGTCTCAAAGCGGATATGTGAGGTAGATCATGCGGACTTATGTTAAAGATATCAATGCTGATTTCACCTGCAAAAATTGTGGGTGCTTTGTCAGTGCTCGCTCTGAGGTTTCTGGGGTCGTCAACCGCAATCACTGCCCCTATTGTTTATATTCCAGGCATGTTGATTTGTTTACAGCCGGTGATCGGCTGTGCGCCTGCAAAGGGCTCATGGCACCCATCGGACTTGCCCTTAAAAACAGCCGGGATAAATATGCAAAGCGCAATCCCGGTGAATTAATGCTGGTGCATTGCTGTGAGCATTGTGATAGGCTTTCGATCAATCGCATCGCAGCAGATGATGACACCGTTAAAATTTTGGCTGTCCTCGGTAACAACAGCGAGGTAGGTCCTTCATTCTTGGAAAGATGTTGGTACGAAGGGATTCACCCATTGCGAGAATCACATCGTACCCTGGTTCAAACCCAATTGTTCGGCAGTGCTGCATTGATGGCATCACATGCTCGCGCTTATTAATGGATAGACGAAAATTGAGAGGCTGCCCCTGTGACCGGACAGCCTCCCAAGGAAATTGACTGTGTTCCTAATTAAATCAATTGGATGAAAAAGCCATGGTGCGTAACAAGGGTGCGATGATCGCCTCAAGTTCTTCAGCATAGGATTCCCTTCCAGCCATGGTTGGGCAACTATCCCCGATAATGACCCATGTGTTTTGGTTTTCGGGATGCTGAAAGACATACCGGGTTTCACAATGATCGCGATCAACCCAGATAGTATGTTGGTTTACCCTTGCTTGTTGGTGGTTCTCGGTCACGTAATAATTCATGACATCGGATTCTGATCCCTCCAGGATATTCAACCAGAGTATCGGGATGTTCTCATCTGCCCAGGATGGATAAAGGAAATAACTCTCTTTGAGAATATCCTCTGGCGGTATATCCGTTAAGTCAGCTTCTTGATAGGTCCAATTGGAGGGAAATTTCAAAGAAAAATGATAGTCTTCACTATTGAAAACCTGCCAGTCGGAAGTATCGAAACCCGGATTCGCCTCAGGGTCAAATGTCGGAACTGGCACCATTTCAATTGAGTCAATAACCCAGTAAAACAGCGGTGATTGAACCAGGTGCAGGTAGTAATGTCGAGCACTTTGCGGACCGAATGTCAACCGTGCGGTAATATCTTCGCCCTCTTGCCCGGGGTCAACCCATAAGTCATATGGCAAGGTTTGTGTTTCAAGGATTGGATCGCTCATCCTTCCAGCAGACCCTGCCTCTTGAATCACTGCATTAATTTTTGACCGATAGCCTTCGCTGACAAGGAAAAAATTGTTGAAAAAGCCATCTTCAAAGGAGTCAACTGGCAGCTCAATACCTGCCTCAACGTCATTCCCGCCGGTGATGTGCCCAAGGTAACCGGTATAAAAGCCAATGACCGCAGTCTTCGGGTCAAATGGGCAGTGAATAGCATCAATCTTCCAGGATCCATCCCCTGTCCCAAGCTGCAGGACAAAATAATGTCGAACTTCTTCATCGACGATGACTTGTGCCAGCACATAGGCATTCCCACCGCTGGTGAATACGGACTCAAATGTGATTCCAGGAAGGATGGCTTGGGAGCAGGTGAAGGGATCGTAGCCGGATTTATCAACAAAGCTGTCCAGCAGGTAACCGAGATCGCTTTTGAAAATATCGCTCAGCGCAGGATGACGTTCATAGGTCCTCTGGGTGAAGATCGCCTCTCCTGATTGGGCAAGATACCATTGATAAAATTCTTCCACTAAAACCAGGGGAGGGCTTTTGGGCTGATCAGGTTTGCTGGCTGTTTCAGCAGATATTTCATCATCTGATACTAGAGGTAATCTGAGGTCAACCGTCTCTGGTTCCTGGGTTGGATAAACGGCCTTCTCCACTTGATTCGATTCTGAATTGAGAATTTCTGGCTCGTAAGCAGCGCAGGCTGGAAGATAGATTAGGGCAGCCATCAAAATCAAGTAAAACCATTTCTTATTCATCTTAAGCTCCTTGGAAAAGTGTTTTTGCACGGTTAAGACGATGAAATTTTACAAATTGTTCCCATATCTGACAAAAATATTTCCTCAAAACTGGAGTCTCAATACCATTGAGAGAAAAGTTCAGCTGCGCCATAAAAACCAGCCCAACAAATATTTCCACCTTCCTCAATTATAATTAAGACCATGAAGCTTTCCCGTGAAGAGGTTGAACACATCGCCCAACTGGCGCATTTAAAACTGTCTGAGGATGAGAAAATTCAATATGCTGAACAACTCTCAGACATCCTCGAGTATGCCGCCCGTCTTAATGAATTGGATACCGAGGAGATTCCTCCCACCGCCCGCGTCCTGGATAGAAAGCTTCGGTTAAGGGCAGATCAAAGTCTTCCAGGCCTCTCCACCCAGGAAGTCCTGAAAAATTCCCCTGAATCCAGGGATGGACAGTTCAAGGTGCCGCCCGTGTTGGGAGAGTGAGATGGCTGACCTGACCCAATTATCCCTTACTGAAGCTTTACAGGGTTTACAAAGGGGGGATTTTTCCAGTCGAGAATTAACGCAAGCTTATATCTCGAGGATTCAAACCCTTGAGCCGGTGATCCACGCCTTTATCACCCTGGACCTGGAAGCGGCGCTGTCGAAGGCAGTGTTGGCAGATCGCTTGCTTTCGACGAATGAAGAAAACCTTCCCCCATTCACGGGGCTTCCCTTGGCGATTAAGGATGTTCTGTGTTTGGAAGGGGTCCGCTGCACTTGCGGTTCAATGATCCTGGAGAATTTTGTCCCACCCTATACCGCCACCACAGTTCAGCGCTTGCTGGATGCGGGGGTTATCCCCCTGGGAAAGACCAATACCGATGAATTCGCCATGGGTTCTTCTACCGAGAACTCAGCTTTTGGACCCACCCATAATCCCTGGGATGTGGACCGTGTCCCGGGCGGTTCCAGCGGTGGGAGCGCCGCGGCGGTCGCCGCCCGGATGACGCCAGCCGCCCTTGGTACGGATACTGGTGGCAGTGTGCGCCAACCTTGTTCTTTCTGCGGCACAACCGGCATCAAACCGACCTATGGGCGCACTTCCCGGTATGGTTTGGTCGCCTATGGATCTTCCCTGGATACCGTGGGGGTGATCACCCGCAATGTGGCGGATACCGCCCTGCTCTTCCAGCACATCGCTGGGTTTGACCCCTTGGATGCAACCAGCGCCCAGGAGCCGGTGCCGACCTATACCCTGCCAGACTCTCCCGATTTAAAAGGTTTGCGAATCGGCGTCCCTGAGGAATACTTTATCGAGGGTATCCAACCCGAGGTAGAGCAGGCAGTTAAAAAGGCCATTCAACACATGGAAGGGCTTGGGGCGAGGGCGGTACCGATTCACCTTCCCCACACAGAATATGCCCTCCCTGCTTATTACATCATTGCTCCGGCGGAGGCTTCTGCAAACCTGGCGCGTTACGATGGGGTGCGCTTTGGGCCCCGAATTGGTGAGGGTGAAACACTTTGGGAGATGTTCTCTGAAACCCGCGGAGTACTTTTCGGGGCGGAGGTTAAAAGGCGGATTATGCTGGGCACCTATGCCCTCTCTGCCGGCTATTATGAAGCCTATTATGGTAAGGCGCAAAAAGTTCGGGCCCTGATCAAAGAGGATTTCATTGAGGCTTTTAAGCAGGTGGACCTGATTGCAGCCCCGGTTGCACCCAGCACGGCGTTCAAATTTGGTGAGCATGCCAATGACCCATTGGCGATGTATTTGGAAGACGTCTTTACCCTTCCCGCCAGCCTGGCGGGGATACCGGGCTTGGCTTTCCCGGTGGGGTATGATAAAAATAAACTCCCGGTAGGTATGCAGTTGATGGGGCCGCACTTCAGCGAGCCTCTGCTCTTCAATGTGGGACATGCGTACCAGCTGGCAAGCAATTGGCATAAATGCTGGCCTGAAGATGAATTGATTAAAAATACTGCTTTTGAAAAAAAGGAGGAAATCCGATGACCAAACCCTTAAAAATTGTGGTTCCCATGGCTGGCTTTGGCACGCGCTTGCGCCCCCTCACCTGGAGCAAGCCCAAACCGCTGGTCGCCCTGGCTGGCGGCACGGTGTTGGATCATGTTTTAAACATGTTTCGAACGGTGCCGGATTTCGATTCAGCGGAGTTTGTCTTTATTCTGGGTCCCATGATGGGCGACCAAATCCAGGACCACGTCGCCGAACATTACCCCGATTGGCACGTTAACTACGCTGTCCAGCCTGAGATGAAGGGTCAATCTGATGCCTACTGGCAAGCGCGAGAGTATTTGCATGGTCCCATGCTGATGGCGTTTTCCGATACCCTGATCGAAAACGAATTCTCTTTTCTTGAAAACGAAAAAATGGATGCGGTTGCCTGGGTCAAAGCGGTGCCAGATCCCCGCCGTTTTGGTGTCGCTGACGTGAACAAGGAGGGTGCGGTGACCCGCTTGGTTGAAAAACCACAAGACCTGAGCAATAATCTGGCTGTGGTTGGTTGTTATTACTTTAGGGAAGCGGAGGAGCTGATTGATGCAATTGAAGCGCAGATTGAGCGCAATATCTCCTTAAAAGGGGAGTATTACCTGGCAGATGCTATCAACATCATGCTGGATCGCGGGCTCAGGATGCGCACCGAAAAGGTCGACATCTGGCTGGATGCCGGCACACCAGAAGCCCTGCTGGATACCAACCAGTACCTTCTGGAACACGGGCGAGATAACACAGCGCAGTGGGTTGATCTTGACGACAGCGTGATCCTTCCACCGGTCAACATCCATCCCAAAGCCCGTTTAAGCCAATCGGTCATCGGTCCCAATGTGTCTATTGGCGCTGATGTGGTCATTAAAGGCAGTACATTGCGGGATTCTATCATTGACGCTGGTTCCCATATTACCAACAGTCTCCTTGAGACCTCCCTCCTCGGTCGTAATGTCACCGTCACCGGGCAGCACGGCAAATTGAACCTGGGAGATGATTCCTGGGCAACCCGATGACATCAAAGGTAGAGTGCTACGCGGGGAGCACTTATCCTGAAAGCCCGCGCGCTTTAACCTGGCAGGGACAAAGGTACACAGTCAGCGAAATAACCCAACGCTGGCGCGAGCCGGAGGGTGTGGGATTCAGTGTGTGCTGTGAACCGGATCAAGCCCTGTTTGATCTTTTTTATCAGATTGAGGAAGCAATGTGGACTATCCAACCCAGAGGATATGATATCATCAAAGCGGACTCTCTATCCAAACCAACAAATCAAGGAGACTGAATGCCCAAAAGCTATTTATCCGAGACCGTGCGTGCCCTGAAACCCTCAGGAATCCGCAAATTCTTTGATATCGCTGCCACCATGGAGGATGTGATTTCCCTGGGGATTGGCGAACCCGATTTCACCACGCCCCAACCAATTATCGACGCTGGTGTTCACTCTCTGAGAGCAGGTGAAACGCATTACACGTCCAATCACGGGTTGCTTGAATTGCGCCAGGCGATTGCCGATCACCTTGAGAACCTCTACCAGGTTTGCTATGATCCCACCAACGAAGTGATCGTCAGTGTAGGCGTTTCTGAAGCCCTTTATTTGGCATTCACTGCCCTGCTTGACCCGGGTGATGAGGTCATCATCCCTACCCCTTGCTTTGTCTCCTACCAGGCAGAGGTCAGTCTGGCAGGGGGGCGTCCGGTTGAAATTTTCACCTCCATGGAAGATGATTTCCAACCCAACCCTGCTGTGATTGAAAAAGCAATTACACCCAAGACCAAAGCCATCCTTCTGGGCTATCCAAACAACCCAACCGGCGCTGTAGTCAGCCGGGAAAACCTGAGCGCTATCGCTGAAATTGCTGAAAAACATGACCTTGTCGTGGTTTCCGATGAGATCTACGACCGTTTGGTCTATGACCATGAGCATGTGTGTTTCCCCTCCTTACCAGGGATGAAATCGCGCACCCTCCTTTTGGGGGGATTCTCAAAAAATTATGCCATGACCGGCTGGCGTATTGGATATGCTGCCGGCCCAGCCAGCCTGATCAAGGGCTTGGTGCGCATTCACCAGTATTCAGTGATGTCAGCCCCAACTATTTCACAATATGCTGCCCTTGAAGCTTTGAAAATTGGCGAGCCTTTTGTGCATGAGATGCTGGCAGAATACGATCGCCGTCGGCAGTTGATTTATCACGGCTTGAACGACCTGGGGTTGCCGACCTTTGAACCCCATGGGGCCTTCTATGTCTTCCCCAGTGTCCATAATACCGGGTTAAGTGATGAGGAATTTGCCGAAAGATTATTAATGGAGGAAAAGGTGGCTGTTGTGCCCGGTTCAGCTTTTGGAGACGCTGGGATGGGATTCATACGCTGTTCCTATGCCACAAATTATGAATTGATTGAGAAGGCCCTACAGAAGATCGGTTATTTCTTAAAGAAGATCTAAACTACCCTAGATATGGGCAGGGTTGATTCTCTATTTTTTATTGGGAATCAGAATAATGGCAGCAAGGATACTTAAATGTTGAACCTGCGATGAATGGGTTGAAAAAGAACGATGATATTTTTCGCACAGATCCATGTTCAGGATCATTTCACATCAAATTTTTTAGGTAGTTTTATAAAATGAAAATCGGGTTTATTGCGGATATCGGCCTGGAAGTCCACGCTGAACTCCAAACACAATCCAAGATGTTTTGTTCCTGCCCGGTGGTAGACTCCACGGAAGCGCTTCCAAACACGGCAGTCTGCCCCACCTGCGCCGGCATGCCCGGCACCCTGCCTGTGGTTAATGAAGAAGCTGTGAGGATGGCTTTGCAAGTCGGCCTTTCCCTGGATTGTGAAATCAATCGCACCAGCCAATTTGCCCGGAAAAACTATTTCTATCCTGACCTGCCCAAGGGTTACCAGATTTCCCAATATGAGTTTCCCCTCGCTGAAGGGGGTGCCTTACCGGTCCGTACACAAGAGGGTTGGCTGACCGTCCGTATTCGGCGGGTCCACCTGGAAGAGGACACTGCCAAACTCACCCATGTTCACGTTGAAAATGGTGAAGGCTATTCGCTGGTTGATTTGAATCGAGCCGGGATTCCGCTGCTGGAAATCGTCTCCGAACCCGATATGCACAATATTGACCAGGTGCGAGCTTATACACGTGGGCTGCGAAGACTGCTTCAATATCTCGAAGTGAATTCTGGTGATCTCGAAAAAGGCGTGATCCGATTCGAAGCAAATGTCTCCCTCCGTCCCGAAGGCAGCCCATCCCTGGGAACACGGGTGGAAATAAAGAATCTCAACAGCTTCCGTTCGCTGACCGAAGCGGTTACCTTTGAAATTGAACGGCAGGCAGCTCTGCTGGCAAAGGGGGGGCGCGTTTCACAGGAGACCCTCGGATGGGACGAGTTAAAGCAAATCACCTTTTCACAACGCACAAAGGAAGAAGCCAATGATTATCGTTACTTCCCTGAACCAGACCTTCCTCCTTTAGTGGTTAATGATAAGCAAATTTCCGAGGTTCGCCTTAGGCTTCCCGAACGCCCTGATCGACGGTATCAACGGTTCGTAGTCGATTTAGGATTGGATTCCTATCATGCTCAATGTCTGATTGAGGACAAGGCTGTCGCCGATTATTTCGAAGTGACCCTTTCTCACATGAGACAACCAGGCCCTAATCTTGCTGCCAATTGGATCCTTGGGGAATTGTTTGGGTTGCTCAATGCGGTTGGGAAAAACATTGACGAAATTCATCTGATGCCCGGTAATTTGGCGCTCCTTTTGGATCAATTACAGTCAGCAAAGATTAATATCCCAACAGCCAAAGCTGTCCTGGCGAAAATTTTTGACACCAGGGAGAAGCCTGAGGAAGTCATTCAACAGGATAGCCTGGAGCAAATTTCTAATCGAGAGGAGCTCGAGAAGATCGTTGACACTGTTTTTCAGGAACACCCGGAGGAATGGAAAGCATTTCGTGCGGGGAAAATTGTTTTGGGGTCATGGTTCTTTGGACAGGTCATGCAGCAGACGGGGGGCAAAGCCAATCCGGTGATCGTTCAGGAATTATTAGAGGAAAAACGCCACGGGGAATAATTGACGAAACAACCTATTTTGAATACACTATAAACATGACACAAAAGATCCAATATATCCCAATAAAGCGCTGGTTTGATGTGTGGCTGGTCCTGACCGCCCTGGCAGCGATCACCCTGGTCGGCATACGACTGTGGGCAACAGAATGGACAAGTGACCTGTATGTACTGGTGTACCTGTCCTTCTTCGCCGGTGTCACAGGTATTGCCCTGGGCTACAGCCGATTTTCACCCCTGTTGACCGCATTGATATCAGGAACCTATGGGATTTTCATCACCGGCTGGTTGTTTGGAACCACCGTTGAGATGGAGATGGCATGGCGTGATCGCATCGTGAACTATCTGGGCTGGCGCTTGCGGATTGCTATTGAACAATTCATCGCCGGCAGTGAGCTCAGCGACCCAATCCTGTTTCTAACATTGATGGCGATTATGCTGTGGATTTTAGGATCTTCGGCAGCCTTCATACTCATTCGCCAGGGATTCGTTTGGCCTTCGCTGATCCCGCTGGGCATCACCCTGCTGGTTATCAGCCATTACGATCAGGACCTTACCCAAAACACCCGGTTTTTAATGGCTTTCTTGCTGGTGACCCTCTTAATCCTCGGCCGGGTTACCTTCCTCAAATTAAAGAAAAAATGGCGCTCGGAAGGCATTCAAATCACATCCGAGACTCAAAGCGATTTTAATAAAACCCTGGTGATCATAGCTTCCAGTTTGCTGTTATTAGCCTGGGTCATTCCTCTCACACCTCAAGGAGTCAGCCGCTATTCAGAATTATGGGAGAACCTGACCGAACCCTGGGATCGCTTTAGCGAGCAAATTTCCGATATTTTTGTCGTGGAGACACCCCCAGAATTCACACTGACCGGTTATTTCGGCGACTCAATGAGCCTTGGGAATGGTTCACCTGCCAGTGAATCGGTTGTCTTTACATCCAGGGTTGATGTGGAGCCGCCACCAGGTTATCGTAATTATTGGCGTACCCGCAGTTATGAGACCTATCAGGAAGATGAATGGGTGTCCAATCCCAATGTCCAGGAACGACTTTTGTTTCCCGACAATTTCAGCATACCTTTTCCTGACTGGGAAGGGGGCGAGATTGCTGCCTATACCTTTTCCATTGAAGCCACCCGCGTGGCAAATCTCTATTTCAGCGGCAATCCTATTGCCGTCAGCCGACCTGTCAAAGCTCTGACACAGCTTTTGCCTGATTCTGAAGAAGACTTGATTGCACTCCTGGCTGACCCGGACCTGGTTAGGGAGGATACCTACCAGGTTGAATCACTGGTACGATTGCCCACCGAATCAGCCCTACGAGCTGCCAGCACGGAATATCCAGAATGGACCGAACGATATCTGCAGCTACCAGTTGATTTTTCAGCGGATGTCACCAGATTAGCCCGGCAGGTCACCGCCGGCTTGGACAACCCCTTCGATCAAGCCTTTGCCATCACGCGATATCTGCGGATAAATATTGAATATGCCCGGACCATCCCCACAGTACCGGCAGGAGCGGATCCGATAGAATGGTTCTTGTTCGATGAGATGCGGGGTTTTTGTAATTATTATGCCACAGCTCAGGTGATGATGCTGCGGTCTCTTGGCATTCCCGCCCGGCTAAGTGTGGGCTATGCCCAGGGTGAATTTGACCCCGAGACGGATACGTATACTGTGCGAAGAAGGGACAGCCACGCCTGGCCGGAGATCTATTTTGTGGGTCATGGATGGGTGGCTTTTGAACCGACTGTCTCACAGCCAGCGTTTATTCTGCCAGCCGGAGCTGAACCAGACGATGGTGAAACTGCCAACCCCCAGGATATTCCCCTAATGGACGAACCCACACCAGCCCCTGATGGTCCAGGTGGGGTAGCGGCGGATACGGCAGAGCAGCCCTCAGGAATCGTCCGGGGAAGTCGAGTTATCTGGGTTTTGTTAGGAATTTTCCTTAGCATCATCCTTCTGCTTGCTGTCATTATGATCCGACCGAAATGGTTCAAAATCAATATTGAACCTTTGCCGGTGCTGTTGGAACGTTTCCTCAAAAAACGGGGAAGAGCTGTCCCTGAATGGCTCAGTAAGTGGAGCCGAATCGCCCAATTATCCCCTGCGCAAAGAGCCTATCGACAGATAGGTCAATCAATTAAAATCTTGGGACAAGAGATCAACCTGGCAGAAACACCAACAGAACGTGCGCAAACCCTCACATCCTTACTGCCAAACGCTAAAGAACCTATCCGGGATATTATCCATGAATATCACCTGGATCAATTCAGCAACATGATCATCAACGAGGATCGTGCAAAAAATGCTGGCCGTCAGGTATGGCAAATGGCAATCAAAACAAGGGCGCGATCCCTCTTATCGTTCAAGGCAATCCGGGAATAGATCGCCCGATACCCTTTATATAGATGCTTATATTTCACGAACCAGGTCGCGTAAAGCTTCTCGGCGCAGATCCAATAATCCAGGCATTGCATCCAATCCATAGAAAACTCCACTACCTTCGATGACCACCGAGGCGGCCACACTGCCCATCATAGTCGCCTCAAGGGGATCATAATGCTGGCGATATCCAGCCAGAAAACCCCCAGCAAAGGCATCCGATTCGCCTGTTGGGTCAACCACCTGGGGGGATTGATAACTCGGGACAATCCAGCGTTTGGCACCCATTCGATCATACAGGCAGTACCCCCAATCTGTTGTTTTGACCAAAACATATTCTGGCCCCCAAGCCCCTAAATTTTCTGCCATCAGCCAAATGTCGGTCTGGCGGCCTTGAAAAAGACTGCGTATTTCTGTTTCTGATGTGATAAATGCCGTGATTTCTGAAAGTAAACCGGGCATCTCATCCCAAAAAGAGGGCGACATGTAACCGGGATCTGAGGCTAAGGAAATGGTGCTCGCCTGCCCTTGGCGAAATACGGACGGCAGCAATAAATGGGATAAATAATCGATCGGGCAGATATGAACCGCATTGGCGTCCAGGTAGTCTTCCGGGATATCAGATATTTTGATAGAGGTGCCCCTTGGTTGGGTACGGCTGCTGTATTGAGGTGTTTTATCCTGGTATCCAAGCAGACTGGGGGGAAAAGGCACCCCACGATTGGCAAAGTATTGTACGGGGTTTTTAGTGTGGGTTGTATTCCCATTGGTGTGTGCAAAAAAGCGGCGGGTATCCATTGACTCAGGAGAAATAGCAATCCCGGAAAGGTCGAAGCCGAGATTCTGAAAACGGGCCATCCTGTTTAAAGGAAAATCTTGGTCAACACGCGCCACCAACCCGGCAGTTTCCCCCCATAAATTTAATCCAATCGAAGCATAAGCCAGGTTGCCACCAAGGACGTCAATTTGTGGTTCACCGGAGAGCGGCAGGATATAATCTCTATTAATACATCCGGCAATCACATAGCGAAAAAATCCCCCAGCAGGATCCGCACTCATTCGGGTTTACCTGCTATCATCGCGGTTAATTGGTCTCGATAGGCATCAATATCAGGTACTTCTGCGGGAAATTGCATGTTTAGACTTTTGATTTTGTCCGCGACCACCGAAGCGACGACGAGGTTACGGTACCATTTGCGATCACTGGGGACAACATACCATGGTGCATATTCTGTGCTGGTGCGGGAGAGCATTTCTTCAAATGCTGCTTTGTAATCATTCCAGTATTGACGCTCTGCCAGGTCATCCGGGTTGAACTTCCAGCGCTTATGAGAACGGTCAAGACGTGCCAGGAAACGCTCAGCCTGCTCTTTTTTGCTGATGTTTAGGAAGAATTTCAAAATCGTTGTGCCCTCGTCCGCAAGCAGACGTTCGAAGGCGTTGATATGATCATAGCGTTTTCCCCAAACCGCCTGAGGCACCAATTCGTGGACGCGCACCACCAAGACATCTTCGTAGTGTGAACGGTTAAAAATCACGATTTCACCCTTGCCCGGTGTATGCTGGTGCACACGCCAAAGATAGTCATGTGCTAATTCTTTTGAAGTAGGCACCTTGAAGTTGACCACCTTGGTCCCCTGGGGGTTTACCCTGCCAAAGACATGTTCAATGGTGCTGTCTTTGCCGCTGGTATCAATCCCTTGCAAAACGATCAGTACTTTTTGCTTATTCTCTGCATATAACAATTCTTGAAGATCCCGTATAGTTTTGGAAAGATCCTTAAGTTGATCCTTTCCAGCACCCTTCTCGATCTCCCCGTCATAGTAAGTCTGAAAGGACTCCAAATCCACCCTGGTATCCGGTGGCACGCAGTAGTTTTCCATAATCCTCTCCTTTTGCATGTTGGTGAATGACTCCAATTCTAACCTAAAAACATCCAATCAACCCCAAAGCAAGTTGAAGTGGTTTCAGTCGTTTTCTTGTGGAAAATCAAAGGTGAGGTTTATTGGGCCGAAGGCTAAGCATCCATGATGAATGTTTAGCACGGTAACTGAGGCTGTATCAATCCTCAGACGCTGGAAGTTATCCAAGGACATACCCAGGAAATGGGCAACCGCCAAGCGGATCATATCGCTGTGCCCCACGCACACTATGGCGTCCTTTTCTTCAGAGGTTTCAATTATCGCACTCAAAGCATCAACGATCCGCTGCTGTGCCTCTTGAAAACTTTCTCCATTCGGGAAGCGAAATTCTGAGGGTTGGTCCTGTACATCCTTCCATAATCGGTGCTCTTTAAGTCTTTTTAAGCGCTTGCCCTGCCAGGATCCGAAATCGATTTCCAGTAATCCGGGGAGCGTCTCCACCTTCAGTCCATGTACCCTGGCAATGGGCTCCGCCGTTTCAATCGCTCGGTCCAGTGGGCTGGCGTAAATAGCTTTGATTGGGATTTGGGCAAGTTCTGCGGCTAATCGCCGTGCCTGGGCTTGCCCCCTTTGATTCAGGTGAACGCCCGGCAGACGGCCGGCAAGTTTTTTGCCCACCATGTCGTTTTCAGCATGTCGTATCAAAAAAAGAACAGCCACCTACTTCTCCTCCGCTTGTCGTTCCAGGTCAGCCAAGGCTTTTGCTTGTGCTGTTCGCCAGCGTTTCAATCGCTCCTGTACCTGGGCTTCATATCCCTGGTCGGAGGGTTCATAAAAAACCTGTCCCAAGACGTTCTTGGGGAGATACTGCTGAGGTGTCCAGTGGTCTGGGTGAAGGTGGGGATAATCATACCCTTCACCGTGACCCAAACCTTTGGCATCACGGCTGGCGTCCATCAGGTGAATCGGCACCGGGCCGGGGCCATTGGCTTCAATCTCCTGTAAGGCGGCATGATAGGCAAAGGCAGAGTTTGATTTTGGTGCAGTTGCCAAATAGAGGGTTGCCTCTGTAATCGGGAAAATGCCCTCCGGCAGACCAATATATTCAAAGGCTTGGGCGGCCGAATTGGCAACAACCAACCCCATTGGGTCTGCCAAGCCGATGTCCTCTCCTGCTAATATGATCAACCGTCTCAGGATAAAACGCGGGTCTTCCCCCGCATAAAGCATTTTTGCCAGCCAGTAAAGCGCAGCATCAGGGTCGGACCCCCGTACGGATTTAATAAACGCTGAGATGGTATCGTAATGAGCATCATCATTTTTGTCATACATCACAGCCCGTTTTTGGATGGATTCTTGAGCTACATCCAAACCAATGTGGATTTTACCCTCCGCATCTGGCGGGGTTGTCTCAACTGCCAGCTCAAGGGCGTTTAACGCATTTCGGGCATCACCCCCAGCCATGCGCATCAGGTGCGCCATGGCTTCAGGGGTCAACAGCACATCACGTTTTCCATACCCATTTTCGAGGTCAGCCAGGGCGTTGAGAATGATCTTCTCAATATCCTCCTCAGATAATGTGCCCAATTCAAAGATACGGGAACGTGATACCAGGGCTTTGATTACATCAAAATAGGGGTTCTGCGTGGTGGCACCAATCAGGGTCACTAGGCCGGTTTCAACATGCGGCAGAAGGGCATCTTGCTGGGCCTTGTTCCAGCGATGAACCTCGTCGATAAACAGGATTGTCCGTCGGTGATACAGCCTTCGCCTTTCTGTGGCTTCGGCAATCACATTACGCAAGTCCCCCACACCCGCCAAAACAGCCGACATGCTCTCAAAATGAGCTTTTGTAAGATTGGAAATTACCCTTGCCAGTGTCGTTTTGCCGGTGCCTGGGGGGCCATAAAGAATGATGGATGAAAACAGTCGATCCGCCTGGATGGCGCGCCTTAGAAGGCAGCCCTTGCCGATGATGTGGTCCTGCCCAACAACTTCATCCAGGGTTTGGGGCCGCATGCGATCTGCCAGGGGGGCTTCGCGCTGCATTCGTTCTTGCATAGCGTGGTCAAATAAATCCATGGCGTGATTCTACCATGCGCTCCTCTAAATTGGAACATTTGTACACAAACTTATCTATTTTAAATCAGGTGGGATTTCCAGCTAACTGCGAAATAGGTAAGGCTTTCCCCATTAATAGGTAGATTTTTCGAGGCAAAACTTTTGTTGTTATTCGATGATTAATAACCTTCTTGAACATTCACCTGGTTATACAGGTGTAGATCCGCCATGTAACGATTCAAATTTTCAATAAACAGTGCGAATGTTTCCTCTGGGAGATAGCGGCTCAACCCTGAGATGTGGGGACTGATGATCACATTGGGGAGCTCCCAGAGGGGGCTATCCACTGGCAAGGGCTCCTCTTCAAAGACATCCAATGCTGCGCCGGCGATCTGTTCGTTTTGCAATGCAGCCACAAGCGCTTGTTGATTGATCAGCGCGCCCCGGCCAACATTGATCAAATACGCAGTGGGTTTCATGGCGTTAAATGCCTCTGCGTTGATAAGGTGGAAAGTTTCATCCGTCAGAGGGAGTGCCAGGATGACAAAGTCACATTCTCCCAGCATACTGTGCAGTGCTTCAATGGGATATAGCCGGTTGAAAAAATCGCCATGGGGGTCCCCCAAGCCGTCCATAACATAATCCTCATCTTCGGGCTCCATCACATTCTTCTTTGATGCCAAAATCGTCGCCTTGAAAGGCTGCAGCAGGCGTGCCACTTGGCGTCCGATGCTGCCATATCCCACAATGCCAACAGTGCTCTGGCGCAGTTCGTGGGGTAGTAAATTTTCCATTTTTTCAGATTCGGACGGCCATTTCTTTTCATCCTGATAGTGAAACAGCCGCGGGAGCTTTTGTCCAAATGCCAGCATCGCCATCAGGACGTATTCTGCAATCTGGCTGGTGATGACGCCGCTCATCGTGGTAGCTAGCAGGGCTTTTCTTTGGAGGAGAGGGTGGTCCCGGTAAGGATCAATCCCTGCGCTTTGAAATTGGATCCACTTTAGATGGGGAGCCAGTTTGGGATCTGGCAAAACACCTGTGGTATATAGAATATTGGTTTTTTCCCATTCATCCTCTGGGATAGCGCTCGCTTTTTCTGCTGGGATGACAGACAAGCTGAGTTTGTCTGAAACCTTCTTGATCCGGCTGCTTTGTTCTGTGGATAAATCCAATGTCACTAAGATATGCATTTCTTTTTTCATAAACCTGTTTTCTCAATTTCTTTCAGTTATCAAATATAAATCCCTTGGGGGTCGAGTTCTTCTCGTAAGATGCGCAGTTCTTCTTTGTTGGGAGGGTCCGTAACTTCGCAATCAAAGGATTGCTTCAATGGCCAGCCCGTATTTTCCTGCACCTCTTCAAAGGTCACCCCCGGGTGTAGGGCTGTCAGGACCAGCTCTCCATTGGCATCCGGCTGGAGCAGTCCCAGGTTGGTGACCACCGCTTGGGGACCGCCGCCGCGCACGCCCGTCATCTCGCGGGCATCGCCCCCTGTAAGGAAGCCGATGGAAGTGTGGAAATCCACCCGGGCAGGAAAACGACGCTTTTGATGGGGGGTGATGATATAACATCGGTTTGCCCAGGCGGCTATCTCCATTGAACCACCTGAACCGGGCAGGCGGACCTTCGGATGCTGGTAATCACCGATTACCGTCGCATTGATGTTGCCGTATTGGTCAATCTGGGCGCCCCCCAGGAAACCTACATCCACGTTCCCACGCTGTAGATACAGGGTGAACACATCATACATACTGCAAACCGAAAGAGATCCTGTTACCAGCGAAGGATCGCCAATCGAGAGGGGCAGGCGGGAGGGCTGGGCCCCGATCACACCAGCTTCATAGATCATCTGCAGGTTAGGCGCATGGGTGCGCATCGCCAGGTTGCAAGCCAGGTTTGGGATGCCCACACCAACGAAAACCACATCCCGATCCCTTAAGAGACGGGATGCGTTGACGACCATTAATTCCTTGGGATTGTAGGTTAACTCGCCAATCATATTGATCCTTCCTTAATAATCCCCGTAATTCACAGGTTGTGAAAGGCGCTTTCCGGCATGCAAGCGTTGATGCACTTCTGGTCCCAGTTTTTCCCAATAAGCTTTCCGATCCGGCAAATTGAATACCCACTCATCAAGATACGCCCTTACACTGGTTTCACTTTTGCTGATCTCATCCCATGCTAAATAGAATTCATTATCCCGATCATGATAGCCCTGGGTATAGGAGGGATGAGCACAGTATGGCACTTGGCAAACAGCATCCACCACCAAAGCCGGGATCAATGTGCGATTTGGGTCAGACCGAATGACAGACTCATCCACAATTTCCTCAGCTGTCAGGATCACGCGCTGTGCCGCAAATGCTGCCAGGCGCTGTTCACCCAGAATGCCCCAGACATGGGCATTCCCCTGCGCATCAGATCTTTGGACATGGACAATGGCGACATCCGGTTTCAAAGGCGGCACCACCACCACCTCTTCACCGGTGTAAGGATCGGTCACACGCTGGTATTTTTGATTATGACTTACCAGGTCAGGTGCCCCCGTTTGTTTCATGGGCATAAATGGCAGGCCGCTGGCACCCGCCTGGAGTCGGCTGATCATACTGAAATGAGAATATTCCTCCCAATCCAGGGCACCCTTTTCGATGGCTTCCCTTACACGCCGCAAGGAACCCACCCCTGGGTTGCCCATGTAGGAAAAAATCACCTTCCGGGCACATCCCGCAGCGACCATCTGATCATAGATGAGGTCCGGCGTTGCCCTAGCCAGCACCAGGTCTCTAAGTCCCTGGCGGATGATTTCGTGTCCGGCTGCAAAGGGGATCAGGTGTGTAAATCCGCTGGCGTAGAGTAAATCGCCATCATGGATTAAGGTTCTTACCGCATCTTTTAGGGAAATAAGTTTAGACATATCGGTCATCCTCCCAACCTTCCTGCCCCTGTCGGTCCTTGTCTTCAGATCTTTTTCTAAAAAGGGAGAATCGCCTGGGGCGTTCGCGTTTTGGACGCAGCTTTTGCCATAAGAACAAGCCCACGAGAAACAAGGCCACACCAATCATCAGGTAATCGAAAGCTGGCTGGTCAGACCGTTCTGCTGCCACGCCTAACAGGAAGACGATACTGCCTGCCAGCAGCATCAAACAGCCAATTCGAGAAAGAAGGTATCGGATCATACTTGAGGTCAAAACCGGATGGTTATGAAGTTCACCACCCGGTTTAAAAAACAGCTAAAAACGATCAATCATGCACGGCGAATGAAGGTTTGGCTTTGCTCGTGCATATATAAGGGTAAGTAATAGGGCCCACCGGCGTTTTTACCGCTGGCACCTGAGCCTTTCCAACCACCAAAGGGTTGGAAACCTGGCCAGGCACCGGTGGTAGCTCCTTGTGGTCGGTTGGCATAAACCACACCTGCTTCGATATTATCAAAGAACCAGCCCAACTCTTCTTCAGTGCCGTAAAAGCCGGCTGTCAGACCGTATTTACCGCCATTCGCCAGCGTCATGGCTTCTTGCAGGTTGCTGACGGGATGGATTATGGTAATCGGGACAAACATCTCATGCTTCCACAAGCGATGTTCAATCGGGACATCCACTGCAACAGTTGGTTTGCAGAAATACCCTTTGGCCAAATTGCCCTCGGTTAGCACCTCACCACCTGTTAGAATTTTTCCAGCTTCTTTAAGCTCGCTGCAAAATTCCTGGAAGTCCTTGTAGGAACCCTTGGTAATGACAGGTCCCATATAGGTGTCACGTTCAACAGGGTCGCCAATATTTAATTTTTCCGTCAAAGCCACGACGCGGTCTACGAGCTTGTCGTAAACTTCTTTTTCAACAAATACACGCGAGCAGGCGGAACATTTTTGTCCTTGTAAACCAAAGGCAGAGCGGACAATACCAACGGCAGCATCTTCGATATCCGCATTTTTTGAAACGATCGCCGGGTTTTTACCGCCGAGTTCCAGAATTGTGGGGCGGACATAGTCCCCTTCCGCAAAGGTGCGGTAAATGTCCATGCCCACATCAAAGGAGCCGGTGAAGGTCAGTCCGTCCACGTCGTTGCTTTCGGTCAGCGCTTTACCGACGGTTGAGCCGGGGCCGGACACAAAGTTCACCACGCCGTCCGGGATACCTGCCTGGCGCATGCAGTCTACCAGCAAGGCAGTTGTCCAAGTAGTGACTGAAGCGGGTTTAATCACCAGGGTATTACCGGCAGTTAATGCCGCCCCAGATGGCCCACCAGTCAGGGCTGCTGGGAAATTGAAGGGGCTGATCACCACCCAAACCCCGTAGGGTTTCAGGACAGAGGTGTTGGTGGCATCGTAACCTGGCAAGGGGTCCTTGCCCATGGTCACACGATAACCCTGGTTTGCTTCCATCTGGCTGCAGGCGTAACGGATCAGTTCAGCCGTTTCTGCCACATCGCCGAGGGCTTCCATCCGGTTTTTGCCTACTTCCAGGGTGACGACAGCGCCAATTTCAAACAGTCGTTGATCGATGATATCTGCGGCTTTGCGCAGTAGATAGACCCGCTCATCCCAATTCATGCGAGACCATTTGGGAAAAGCTTCACGGGCTGCCGCAATAGCATCTTCTGCTTCTTTCATACCGCCTTTTTGGAAGGTTGCCAGGTGCATGTCTGTGTTGATCGGGGAGAATTCTTTAACTTTTTCATCTGTAAAACGTTCTTCACCGCCGATAATCAGCGGATATTCCTGGCCCAGGTTTGCCTTTAATGTATCCATTGCCTCAGAAAAACGTGTGTGGAGTTCTTCCGGTGGGTTGAACATGGTCGCATAGGTGAGTTTGAACGACATTTCTTTTTCCATAGGATTTGATTCCTCCTGAGTGAGTTGATCGAATTAAGGTTCAGTTACGTGTAGATTGTATCATTAATCATACCGTCTATCTGCAGTTTGAATCTTGGAAGAACCAAATTAAATTGAGCACAAAGTTGAAGCTTTTGATTGATGAAGTGGTGAAGATGTTTCTCAATTTTTTTGTAAATCTTCTAATATAATAAACATACGATCATGGCGGAAAAGTATCCTGTTTATGTTGGTGTTGAGATTGTCCGTGCAGCAGGACGGCTGCGACGGGCTTTCGTGTATGCGGCTTTGGATGCTGAAAAAGAGCTTCTCGCGATTGGGCATGGTGATCGGAATGAAATCCTAGCATACTTGGGCGGGCAGAGATCAGCCTATGTCGCCATTAACGCACCCAGGGCTCCCAATATCGGGGTTGTCAATGATTTGGCCATTTTCCAGGATGAACTTCCCTTTGAAAAGCCATCACACAGAATCGAAAGCCGATTGTGTGAATACTTGCTCCAGGAAGAAGGTTTTGATATTGATCCAACGCCGGATAGGATAAAATCTTGCCCGGGGTGGATGAAGCGAGGGTTCAATCTTTACCAGCGGCTTTTGGATTTTGGCTATGCCCCATTCCCCAACGAAAGTGGGCCGCGTCACAGCCTGGAAACCCTGGGTGATGGGTTCTATTGGCGCCTGCTCGAAAAAAAGAAACCTTTACCGCCGTCATTGGAAGGGCGTTTACAGCGCCAACTCATCCTTTATGATCGCCAATTACCAGTTACGGATGCCATGGATTTTTTCCTGGAGGTCACACGTTTCAAATTGATGCATGGTGACCTCCCTGATGAAAATATACACACAATAGAGGAATTGAATGCATTGGCGGCTGCCTATATCGCCTGGCAAGCGTCCTTTGAACCTGAAGAAATTGAGTTGGTGGGGGATCCTGCTGAGGGACAGATTGCCCTCCCAATCAGCCGGTAAGGCTCCCTTGTAGAACCTTTTTTCTTGATGTAATGTGTCCTAAAATCTATAATTCCTTTAAATCGTAGGATTTCTAAGAAAGATATGAAAAAGACGTTGAAGTTTTTCGGTTATGGCATCATTGGGCTCCTCATCCTTGGGTTGGGGGGATTTCTTGTTTGGGCAAGTTTTCCTCTTGGCCCGGAAGCAGGCGCTCTGGAAAGTATGGCATCCTCCCAGTCGGTTGATTATGCGGAAGTTAACAACTGGTTGGTCTTCACGCCAAACCAAATAACCGCACAAACAGGTTTAATTTTTTATCCGGGTGGGCGTGTCGATTACAGGTCTTATGCACCCCATGCCCATGATATCGCCCAAGAAGGTTTCTTGGTAGTGGTCGTGCCAATGCCGTTAAATTTTGCTTTCTTCGGTGTCAACCGTGCTGAGGATGTCATTGAGTACTTCCCCAATATTGAGACCTGGGCGGTAGGCGGTCATTCCCTGGGGGGAGCTATGGCTGCACAATTCGCACAAACCAACCGCTCAATGGTGGGGGGTCTGGTATTATGGGCGGCTTACCCGGCAAACAGCGCTGATCTCACCACCTCAGATCTGAAAGTCATTTCGATCTCCGCCAGTAATGATGATGTGGCAAGCCGGGTGGAGATTGAAGATTCCCGTGAACGATTGCCGCAGGATGCCGTATTTTTTGAAATTCAGGGCGGCAACCACGCCGGGTTTGGTTGGTACGGTCAACAACAGGGTGATGGCAATTTAGACATCCCAAAATCCGCCCAACAGGGACAAATCGTTGACCTAACGGCATCATTTTTAAGAACACTCGGCCAATAAAGCAGAAAGAGCATTAATGAAAAAAGGTTGGAAAATTACTATGATTATCTTAGCTTCGCTTTTATTTTTAATATTGGTGGGGCCATTTTTAATCCCCATTCCACCGGCACGAAACACACAGCCTGCCAAAGCTTTGGCAGATCCTGACAGTCAATTTATTGAAATTAATGATCTTGATGTGCATTACAAGCAAAAGGGGACCGGTGAACCCGTCTTCATTCTTTTGCATGGCTTTGGTGCCAGCACCTTTTCTTGGGAGCAGGTTATGGAACCCCTTTCTGACTATGGGACGGTCATTGCCTATGACAGGCCTGCTTTTGGACTG
>Ga0207796_1000078_pt1 | contig 39958 bp, 40 predicted proteins | sample Pon1CUnioCityCA_6_FD_187274 | JGI IMG/M metagenome (GOLD analysis project Ga0207796, IMG submission 187274) | Marine sediment microbial community from Union City, CA, USA - Pond 1C Sediment 1 (SPAdes) | ecosystem: Environmental > Aquatic > Marine > Intertidal zone > Salt pond sediment ... | reverse complement strand
GCTGCGGCTATGACCTATTGGGATAATTACGAATCTGTCCGACGCTTCCAGCGTTTGATGGAGAATATCGGTGTGGAAGATGCCTTACGCGATGCTGGAATTGAGGAAGGGGAGACGGTGTTTATTGGCGATTATACGCTAGAATGGCAGGATTAACCCATGGCACAGAAAAGATTGGGCATTTTTGGCGGCACATTTGACCCTCCACATATCGGGCACCTGATACTTGCGGCTGAAGCCCGTGATCAACTTGATTTGGACAGCACGATCTGGGTGTTGACTCCTGATCCGCCCCATAAACATGGACAGGATATTACGCCCCTGCCACAACGCCTGGCTATGGTTGAACTTGCGATTGGAGCAGACGACGGTTTTTCTCTTTCGCGTGTGGATATCGACCGGCCTGGTCCGCATTACACCGTGGATACCGTGAAACTATTAAAACAGCAGTACCCTGATCAAACCTTGATCTATTTGATGGGCGGAGATTCCTTGCAGGGTTTGCCAGAATGGTATCGTCCAGATGCTTTCCTATCCGTTGTGGATGGGATTGGCGTAATGCGACGTCCTGGAGATGAGATTGATTTGTCGGAATTGTTCAGCCTACTACCTCAACTTAAGGAAAAGTTAAACTTTGTGACTGCACCATTGTTGGAGATATCGGCTCAGCAGGTTCGCCGGCGCGCCAAGGAAAAACGAGCCTATCGTTATTATGTTCTGCCCAGTGTCTATCGGTATATCTGTGAAAACAGCGTTTATCATGATAAGGTGATCAGCAGTCCAATAGCAGAGGATTGCCACTCAGGTTAATTATATTGAAGAATTTTTCTGGGGAATACTGTGAGGTTATAAAAAATCTCGCTGACTGGGTGAGGGGGGCACCCAACCAGCGAGTGATTATATTAAACCATAACCCATTAATATTGTCAACTAATTCCTAAACTTCTATTTTATTATAAAGTTTTATTGCAATTCAATTCTACAGATACCGAGGACTCCCATTAAGATCCCACAAATTTTTGTCGTCTGAAGCGAAGTGCAGACCAATCTTGATCTATGGCAACCTGGCGGACACCTTTAAACCCCAATTGCTCAAGAGCCTCCCAACCTTTATCGCGATGGATGTTCACTTCATATTTCTTTGAAGATTTTTTCGGATAAGCAAACCAGAGTGTCACATCTCCAGGGGCTTTTATGGATATAGATTCAGCAAAATCCTTTATTTCCTCTGTTGTTTTTACAAAGATGAGGGCAAAATTAATCTCGTGGATATTTTTAATTTCCTCTACAATCCGCACATCTTTCAATGCTTCCATTTCTTTTGAAAATGTATCCGGCGCGTTGGCAATAAAAATTTCTTGCTGATCCCTGAGATTAAGTTTCTTAAATATCTTGGACATTTGAATTTCCTTTGCAGATTTCAAGTTCAGGGTTTTGACTCTGTGCTGAATGTGGTCACTTCGGTAAATTGATTAATTATTGCCGGGATCATTCCTGGTGGATCAGGTTGATATTACCGACTGCCATATCCAGGTTGACAGTGAGTTGTGGTCCTTCTATGGCGGTGGTGTAGGAATCGTCCATTACCAACCAGGTCCCCTGGGTGTTGATATTGCTGACAGTACCTTCGTTATTAATGATGGCATTCATCCCCGAAGGGATGATAATTGTCAGGTTGCTGATACCTGCCTTGATATCCACCACGGAATTTTGTGAAAGCGACCCGGAGAAATCCAGGGTGTAATCCCCGGCTCCTGCAGACATGCTCATGCGTTCGAAATTGGCATTGCCTAGGCCGTAGATTTTTGCAGATGAAGCCCCGGTGGTGAAGGAAAAATTCTCCATGACCACGGGGTTGAGGGATTGGAATCGAATGGTGCTCTCGCTGGCTCCTTGCCTGATGAACAGGTTTGTGATCTGAAGACCGGAAAAATCAAAGTCATTCTCACTGGCACCACCCTCAACGGTGATATCCAATGGGAGGGCGTTAGTCAGGGCTAAATCCCAACGATTAACCACATCTCCGGTGGGAATGCCGGAAAGATTGAAGGGGTTGACCTGTTCGATCTCATAGCGGTAGGTGCTGCGTGTGAATTCAGGTTCCCATTGTTCCACATTATAAACGATGGTGCCATCCACCAGGCCGACGGCACCGGGGTGGAGTGAGAATTTTCCACCGGTCATTTGAAACGAAAGCGCTACCTGGTCAAGGCTGTCCGGAAGGGGTTCGGAAACTAGCACTTCGCGAGTTTCGATTGTGTCCATGCTCATGTCCACATTTTGAAGTGTACAGCTCAAGCTGACCATGACCAGGGTTATTATGGCGATAATTAGTTGTTTTTTCATTATTACTCCTTCAATAGAAAGTCAATGATGGATACTTTTTCTTCTCTCTGGTTTAACATTGCGATAGTATTCTCATTGATCTGGTTGATCGATAATTGGATTACTTTTCGCATCATCCGGATCCTCTTCAGAAACGGGAGTTTCTTGGGCTTTTGTTAAGACAATTTGCTGATCCGAGTTGTCTGACCTTCCCCTGGGGTAAGGTTGAGTCCCGAATAAAGTCACCACAACCATTCCCATGCCGAATAAGATTGCCATAAGAACGATAAAGGGGCCAAGGCAAGGGATGAGTTCCAAACCCCTGGCAACTATGTAGAGAACCAGGTTTCCAACGACAGCAGACAGAACAGGATGCCAGGTGGTTTTGAAGACACTTGAAGCCAACCTTTTCCCAAGTTCATAACCAAGGGCTAACCAGCCAGTGAGGGCTGCCAGACCAAAGGCTAAAGCTGCTACAATTACCATGGGGATCAGACAAATGGTGAGCGTAAGGATTGTCCCTCCGAAAAGTATGACAAAGGCCGTTAGTGCACCGTACCCCAGTGCTTGCCAGGGTTCTGCGATTAGTGCGTCAGTCATCGTTTCCGTTGATTTTGGCATCACAAGGAGCAAGAGCGCACCGAGTGCAACCAGTACCAGAGTCATGGCTGTGCCCCGACCAATCCTGGTAATGATTGAGAGCATACGAGCCTGGGGTGTCGGGCGGAAACGCGGTTGATCTGTGAAGGGAATATCCATATTCGTCCAGGGGATATTCCAGCTCTCCACACGATTTCCCCTGATGACAGCCATGGAATCCTGGCTGATATAACTGGCTGGGGCAAACAAGTCCCCTTCTATGACGGCATTTTCTTCTAAGGTGACCGTACCACCGATAACGGTTAAATTGCCTGTGATGGTTCCATCGATGTTGACCACGCCACCCAGGACAATCATCTCGCCATTTACGACAGCATCTTCTTCTATATTGACCACACCACCGAAGACATTGAGATTGCCATCGAGGATGCGTCCGCTTTCCAGCGTGTAGCTTGACCCAAAAACCGTTCGGTCATCCTGGGGAGGTGCAGCAGATACCATCGATGGAAAGGCAAAGGTAATGACCGTTAAGATGGTTGCTGCAAAAATTAATTTTCTTATTTTTTTCATCGTTCGAATACTCCTTGCTTCACGGGTTGATAAAGTTTGATCATTGAACTGAACCAAGTAATCATTAATACGATTATCACTGAAAAAGTGCCGATCCCAAAGATGAACATAATTGGCGCAAGTATGGGAACACGGCTCAATAGTGCGATAAATATGGCCCAGAATTGATTAATTCGGCCTCCAATTTGACCGAGTGTGCCAACAAATAGACCAAATTCGTAAAAAATGTTCCATTTAGATTGGTTCAGAACAAATATTGTGATGAGTATGATGGTTGCAATAGCAAACAGGCTGAATGTGAAGATCCAAAGGCGCTGCTGTTGACGTTGGTAGCGATAGCGATGCAGACGGTCCTTCCAGCGTTGCGTGAAACCGGGCGTTGGATTTGGGGAGGGACTATGATGAACGGTATTCTCAAATTGCGTTAGCGCAATGGTGAGATCACTGCAAGTTTCACAGGTCTCTAAATGAGCGTTTAGGTTTTCCTGTTGTTGTGGGTCTAGAGATTCATCCTCAAATATCCATTTTTCAAAAGGCTGGTGATTCATAGGGTCTCCTTTCCTTAAATTTTCCTGCTTGTTCCGCTATAAGCCAGGCTTTTGCCAAAGCTTGTCGTGATCGGTATAGGCGACTTTTTACTGCGCTAACCGTCAAGCCAAGGGAGTCTGAAATTTCAACTTCTGAGTAATCGTGCCAATAGCGTAAAATAATGGCAGCACGGTCTGTTGGCTGCAGGTCAGATAATATCTTCTGAATCAAAATTTCCTTCTCTTCCATCCGAATTTCCTTTTCAGGGTTGGGGGCATTCCGATCTGGAATTATCTCGGCTGGTAGGGCATCCATCGATACACTTGCCAGCCTCCGCTTTCGCAACCGGTCAATGCAGTAATGCGAGGCTATCGAAAGAAGCCATGTCGCAAAGGATCGAGTGGGGTCATATCTTTTGAGATAGCGGTAGGCTCTCAGGAAACTTTCCTGGGCTGCATCTTCAGCATCCTGGGTGTTTCCCAGCATGCGATAACACAAGCTGAACACGGGTTTTTGGTAGGCATCCACGAGGAATCCAAAAGCGCCTTCATCACCATCACGCGCTTCCTTGATCCATAGGGCTTCTTGTTCGCTCAAGCTGTCTCCTTGTTCTTCCTCTATTTTGATATACGGAAAAGGATACACAAAGTTGCAAAACACAACCTGATTGCATTATCGATAAATCTTTATAGTTATTTTACGATGAAGCGAGGTTGATGGGGTGTTGAGACTTATCCGTGATACGAGTTGAAATTATTTTTCTAACTCCATTGCAATGGAGATGATCTATCGGCCGAAGGCCAATTTGATAAGTGTTGTTTGATGAATGATTGATTGGCGTGTTGTTACTATTGATGGGTGGTTTTCTAGAAAACCATTTCCTCTCGCCCGCTCAATTTTTCCTTGATACGGTTAACTACGATATCTAAATGCTGCGATTTGTGGACAAAATCAAGGTCGTCGCTTCGAATGGTAAGGACAGGACAAAGATCAAAGCCGTGGATCCATTCCGCATAAAAACGATCCAGAAGTCCAAGGTAGTCTTCGTTGATGCTTGATTCAATATCGCGAGCTCTACGGCGGATACGTTCCATCAATACTGGGACAGGCGCTTGAAGATGGATCAGTAGATCGGGTTTGGGAAGGCTCTTTACGACCAGTTCATAGAGCCGTAGATATGCGTAATAATCCCGATCCTGTAAATTCCCCATGTGATGCAGCGCCCTGGCAAAAATGTGTGCATCTTCATAGATGCTGCGATCCAGGATAGCTGATTCTGGACTCTCATAGAGATATATGTGCTGTTCAGCCCGGTGTCCTAGAAAATAAATTTGAAGGTGAAATGACCAGTCCTTCATACTTTGGTAAAAATCTGGCAGGTAGGGATTATCTGCAACTGATTCATAGGCAGTCTTCCAACCCAGCCTTTCACCGATGCGCTCAGTTAAGGATGTTTTCCCGACACCAATATTTCCAGCCAATAACACCATTCGTTTTGTCATTTTTGCCGTCTTTTTCATGGATGAATGGATCAGGGCATGTTGCGTTTGAGGAAAATCAGCACCATCGTGAGATAAGGGCGGTATTGTTCGTATCGGACGCAATGTCCTGCCGCGCTTATATGACCGAATTCTCCCTTATCGAGGAGCTGGACTGCCTCAACGCCCATTTTGGGTGTGACAATTGCGCCTAAATTATTATCCCCTGTGACGATTAAGGTAGGCACCTTGATCGCCTTAGCTTGTTCACGCCAGTCCTCTCTTTTAAGTGGATATTGATCAAATATGGCAGGATCCACATCTAATTTTGCTTGAGCCCATTCCGTGAGGATTGTTTCTTCCCAGTTAGGCGCTTCTTTTTTCTTCAGTTTGACCAGCTCTTTGAGTGACTTTTCTTTTGCCTTTAGGTTTTTGTCTTTCCATGTTTCCATAGATGCTTTGACCTGGTCTTTAGTTATCTTGGTATCGGACCAGGGTGGATCTTCTAAAACCAGCAATGATATGATGTCTGGGTAAGTTGATGCCAGTCCTGCCGCTGTGGCAGCGCCCATCGAGTGACCAATAATGCCGGGTTTATCCAGTTCCAAGGTCAGGATCAAATCATGTAAATCTTCAACGAGGTCAAAACGTTTATCAGGATCGATGCGCGATGATTTCCCATGTCCGTAAGCATCAAATAGGATCAAATCGTAATCTTCTTCAAGGTCACTGGCAAATTGATGCCAACAAAGGCCGCTGTCGGTGATGCCGTGTGCGAGGACAAGCGTTGGCTTTTCATCGCCACCTGTCCGTGAGTAAGAAAGTTCAATCCCATCATTGACGGTGATCGTATCCTGGGTCCAATTATTTTTCATGCGTTCCTCCGAGTATTTTTCATTGCCATAATAATTATACATAAAGATTAGTCTATTGGAATCCGTTTTTCTGGCAGAATCTAAATTTTTTCTTAAGAATCTGTCCAAAATTTGCGATTACTTATCCGCGTGTGTTAATCTGATAGATAGAGATCAGATAAATATTGTGAACGGCAGTGTAATTGGAGGATTTCAGCAGGAAAGGATGATATGGAAAAAGCCAATGTTAAAGGTCTTTCAATCGGTTATCGACGAAAGGGAAAAGGACAGACGCTTTTACTTCTGCATGGCGGGGTCTCTGACAGCCGCTATTGGGAAAGAGAACTCACTGAATATTCGCAAGATTATGAGGTTATCGCATGGGATGCACCGGGGTGCGGGGTTTCTGATGATCCTTCGAAGGGTTTTCTTTTGAAGGATTTTGCAGAGTCTTTAGCTGGATTATGTGAGGCCCTTAAAGTAAGTGAGGCTGTAGTTTTGGGGCTTTCTTTTGGGGGAGGTTTGGCCATTGAGTTTGCTTATCGCTATCCCAACCTGACCAAGGGATTAATCCTGGTTTCTGCTTATGCTGGCTGGGCAGGATCTTTATCCCCAGAGGAGGTTTCTGAGCGACTTAAAAAAGGCAGAGCGCAAGTTCATATGGCTCCAGAAGAGGTTGCTGATTTATGGCTGCCCTCCTTATTTCATTCGACGCCAACCGATGCAATGCTTGACCATGAGAGGAAGATTATTAAAGATTTTCATCCATCAGGTTCACTGATCATGCTGGAAGCTTTTGCCAAAGCTGATTTGCGTGATGTACTTCCAAAAATCACAGCACCAGCCGTGTTGTTGTATGGGGAAGAAGATGTGCGTGCTCCGATACACGTGGCAAAAGGAATTCATGAGAAGCTACCTTCGTCAAAATTGGTACATATTCCACAGGTAGGTCATTTAGTCAATTTGGAGGCTTCTGAACGATTTGATCAGGAAGTAAGGAAGTTTCTGGATCATCTATTTTAGAAGACGTTGAATCCTCCCTTTCGTTTTATGATTTTTGTGGCTGAGTAAACTTTTTCGATTCTTGGAAATGAAAAGACCTCTGGATGTGGTATCCAGAAGTCTTGTCGGTGAAAAAAGATAAGGATTGATTTCTTTGTGCTGAATCAGCACTCACTGTAACCACAGCCATAACATTTCCGGCATCCCTCTTCATTTACCAGGGAAGCCTGGCCGCATTCGGGGCACAATTCACAGATGGGTCGGGCCTGAGCCGGTTCGGATCCATCCAAACCAGATAGGGGAAGGGTTGGTGAGATATTCTGCCAGTTTTCATCCTCCGAAGTGAGTTCGGTGTTGCGAGAGAGAAGATATTCCTCCAGGGCTTTTGCGATTCCATCGGGAAGGGAGCGCACCCGGTTGGCACCAAAGCCTAGCGAGCGTCCCCCACCGATTCCACCAAGCTGATCCATGATGGTTTTTAAACGAGTTCTTGGTTCGATCGGTGAAGCGATGCGTAAGACATAGGAGATCAAACGCCCGATTGCTTCAGAATGTGCAGCAGTCTCGGAGCCTGCTTTGGCAGTATTGATAAAGACTTCAAATGGCTGGTTGCCGCCATTCTCATTGACGGTTACGAAGGTTTTTCCCAGCGGTGTTTCAATTGAAAAGGTATAGCCTTTTAGGGATCGTGGTCGGGGTTTCTTCGTCTCCTGCCAGATTGAAAGCTGCTGCCCAGCATCTTCTTTGGATTTAGCTGTATCTTTCGTCTCCAGGACTACCTGCTCGCGTGAACCTGTTACATAAACCGTGATGCCCTTACAGCCCAATTCCCAAGCCAAGAGATAGGCTTCGGCGACATCATCGGGTGTGGCAGAAGAAGTAAAATTAATGGTTTTGCTCAAGCTATTGTCCACAAAAGCTTGAAGGGCGGCTTGCATATGCACGTGCTCCTCAGCACTGATATCGGATGAGACCACAAAAGTTTCCCTGAGGGATTGGGGCAGCTCCTCGATCTGCTGGCAACTGCCTGTTTCAACCACCCTGTCAACGACGCTTTGTTGGGTACCAGGATCGAGATTGGCATTCTCAAGCGCTTGTTGAAAATGAGGGCTGACGTAATTCAGTTGTAAATCATTCCCGTTATCATTGACATGGCGGATATATGCCAGGGCAAAAACAGGTTCACAGCCATAGCCTTCACAACCTGCAACGGTGGCGATTGTCCCGGTAGGGGCAATGGTGGTTTGTGCGGCGTTACGAATGCCATTTGTTTTAATATTCTCAACTAAGTTATTCCAATCGATTTTTGGACGACCGTAGTCATGTTGAAATTTTTTAAGGGGTTGGGGCGGTATCCAGGTTAATGCCTGGGGGTCGTAGATGCTGCCGACTATGGCAGGAAAACTTCCCCGCTGTTTTGCCAGGGCAACACTGGTTTCCATGGCATGATAGCGAATAAACTCCATCACCTGCGCTGCAAACTCCTGGCCTTCCACGCTGCCGTAGCGTATGCGAGCATGGTAGAGCAGATCAGCCAAGCCCATAATCCCCAAACCAATTCTTCGGGATTGTTTGGCTGCCTTTTCCAATTGGGGTACGGCTGGGACATACGCATTGGCTTCGACAACATCATCTAAAAAGGTGGTGGCGGTTTCTACTGTCTCTTTAAGGGCTTCCCAATCAACCGATTGATCTGGCCCAAAATGCTCAGCCAGGTTTATTGACCCCAAGCAACAATTTTCGTAAGGACCTAACCACTGTTCTCCACAGGGGTTGGTTGACTCCAATCGGTAGAGATGGGGGACTGGGTTCGCCCGGTTTGCTGCGTCAAGAAATAGCATGCCTGGTTCGCCGTTATGATGCGCTTGATGGACGATTTTCTCAAAGAGCTCTCGTGCTTTGAGTGTTTTATGCGTTTTAATTGGGAGTTCCTTTTCGCTGGCTTCTTCAAGGTCCCCATTAAAATGCTGATATTTTGGTGAATTTTCATCTGGAAAGTGCAATGACCAATCCTGATCCTCTTTGACAGCATTCATAAAGTCATCCGTGATCCCGATTGAAATGTTAAAATTTGTGATGGCATTTTCATCCGTCTTGCAAGAAATAAATTTTTCAATATCTGGATGATCGATCCGCAGGACGCCCATATTGGCACCCCGACGTGTGCCGCCCTGGGCGATTTCGCCAAAGGCTTCGTCATACACACGCAAAAAACCAACCGGACCAGTTGCCTGCCCAGCAGATTTTTTTACTCTTGAGCCTGAAGGACGTAATCGTGAAAAGGAAAAGCCATTTCCCCCACCGGTCTGCTGGATCAATGCTGCGTTACGTAAAGTCGTAAAAATGCCGTCTTCTCGTCGGCCCATGTCATCGGAGATTGGGAGAACAAAACAAGCAGCCAATTGACCTAAAGGTGTTCCAGCGCCCGTAAAGGTGGGTGAGTTGGGAAAGAATTTTTTAGCAGCCAGCATTTTATAAAAGCTTTTTGCCTGTTTCTCAACATCACCGTCCCATGATTCCTCTGCTTTTGCCACGTGGTAGGCAACACGCCAGAACATTTCCTCAACGGTTTCGACAGGCTTCCCATTTTTTCCCTTTCGTAAATAACGACGTGATAAGACCTGCATTGAATTTTCACTCAAATCAATTTTTTCAGGGATATCCGGCAGTGGGGGAGTAGGCAAAAGCCCGGTAGTTGGGTTATTGGATTTGTTACTCATCATAATCTCCTTTAAAAATTACCTCTAAGATTCCTCCGATAAAAAGCGGTCAATTTCAGAACGGACAGCCTGCAGATCCTCCAGTTGTAAATAGACAGAGGCATAGCGAATATAGGCGACATGATCCATTTCCTTGAGCCCACGCATGGCCATATCGCCGACGATCCTTGAGGCAACCTCTGATTTCCCCATTCTCTGAAGCGTGGATTCGATTTCTCCAATCAGGCGTTCAATATCTGCCGCAGATACAGGCCGCTTTGTGCAGGCTGTGCGGATACCCTGGGACAGCTTTTCCCTGTTGAACTCTTCCCGGGTGCCGTCTTTCTTCACCAATAAAGGCGTCGCGAGAATGGGGCGTTCCAATGTGCTGAATCGCTCACCACATTTCAAACACTCTCGGCGGCGGCGTATACCACCTGGGGCGTCTTTTGTTGTATCTACTACCCGTGATTTCTGGTATTGACAAAAAGGACAATGCATAGGCAAACCCTCTTCTTAATGGCTCAATTAAAACGATCAACGATCCCCTATATATAGGGGTGATATTAATCGTACCCCCTACTACTTAGGATGTGCCTCATTTTATCACAGGTGAATCCACAAATCAATAAAAATTTCATGTTTTAATCTTAAAATTTGTCTGAGTTTGTGATTCTTTAAGATTTAAAAAATTTTCATTTTTCGTATTCTTACACTAATTGGCGGAATGACAATTGATTTATCGGAAGAGCCTTATTCGATTAATGAGTTGGGAATCCGAGTTGGCTTTCAGTCAAATTTCTCAAGGACCGAATGTCAACCCCAGTTGGATTTTGGTAGGCGACCAAATCGAATTCGGGGAGTATTGCCAATAGATGATCAAAGATGGCAGCCTGGATATCTTCGAAATCTTCCCACTGCTTTTCCGTACAAAAAGCATAAATCTCTATTGGAAGACCGTTTTCTGTCGGCTGCATATGGCGAACAAGAATTTCCATTTCCTGATTTATTTTTGGATGGGATTGCAGATAACCCAGGATATAGGCACGATAGGCACCGAGATTGGTGATGCTTTGTTGAGATAAAGTATCCATTGTGTTGAGTTTGTGGGAAGGGATTTGGTGATGAAGGTGGCTTTCTATTCCATTCATGTATTTTTTTGCATGCCGAATGCCAGAAAGATGGTCTAATAATTTTTCATCACAGAAACGAATACTGTTTAAATCAATATAAATCGCCCGTTTAATGCGTCGACCGCCTGATAATTCCATTCCGCGCCAGTTTTTAAAGGAATTTGACATCAGGGCGTAAGTCGGGATTGTGGAAATGGTTTTATCCCAGTTGGAAACTTTGACCGTGTTGACAGTAATGTCAAAAACCTCACCATCAGCGTTATACTCTGGCATTTCGATCCAGTCACCGATCTGGATCATATCATTGGTGACGAATTGAACACTGGCAAATAATCCTAAAAGGGTATCCCGGAAGACAAGCAAAAGAACTGCAGAAAATGCGCCAAGTCCTCCCAGAAGCAGTAATGGAGAAGAGCGGGAAATAGCTGAAATGATCAGAATCAATGCGCATAACCAGATAAAGATCTTGCCAACTTGTATGTAGCCTTTGATCGGTTTAGTTTTCGCTACAGCATAATCATCATAAATATCATTTACAGCTGTGAGGGCTGCCTCTAATGCACCAGCGGATAGGAAGGTAATCAATGCCAGGGAGATTCGTTGGATCCAATCCATCAGGTCAGGCATCCATGCAGCTGAGAGATAGACAAATATCATTGGAAGAATATTTGCCAGGCGTATGAAGAATTTACTTTTATAAAAGATATCATCCCAAATGGTATTGGTCTTTTCGATCCATTTGCTGAGACTGTTCTTGATAAGCGCCCGGATTAACATCAAAATGCCCCAACCCAGCACAAGAATAGCGATTAATAGGATGACCTGGCTAAGAATTCTGGCGGTTGCGCCACTGCTGCCTATCGATACTAACCAATTTTGGATTTGTTCAAGCATCTGTCACCTCCGATTTTTATATTAATTATACTAAAAAGGTAAAATTTATCAATATAGAAAGTAGAAATAGGCTGTTAGATCAGATAATAGATTAAATAGAAAAAACGCAGATAACAATCTGCGTTTTTTCATACACCCAATATTTGGGGGTAACGAGTCAGATTACCCGGTTAATGGGTTTTTCGATATGCGTGCCTTAAGCATACCAGGTCCATTAAGGCACATTTGCAACCATTAATAAGCAGCATCAAATATATGAGGAGCAGAATGAGATCAATGACTCATAAAGCCTGTCATTTAATATTGATTTCGTTTCCGTAAAAATGCTGGCACATCCAGATCGTCTGTATTGATCCGTGTGGGGAACTCATAATCTACATTAGCCGAGTTTCCCTGGGAGGATCCTTTTTGTTGAGTTTCCTTATCCAGCATTTGTGGAAGCGGTCGTTGCTGTGCACTTGTTGGTCGGTTCTCCTCACTCTTTTTCAAGGCAGTATTGATGCTTGTGCCCTCAAAACCCGTGGCAATCACGGTGATGCGAAGGTTTTCACCCATTTTTTCATCGATTACAGCGCCGAAGATGAGATTGACATCAGGATGGGCTGTTTCTTTGATGATGGCTGCAGCTTGGTTGACTTCAAAGAGCTTCAAGCTGTCACCGCCGGTGACATTGAAGAGAATACCGCGAGCGCCATCGATGGTCACATCCAATAATTGATTGGAGATGGCCTGCTCGGCAGCCTTTGTCGCCCGGTCTTCGCCGCTGGCTTGACCAACTGCCATCAGGGCAGCGCCACCTTCGGACATGATCGTTCGTACATCTGCAAAGTCCAGATTGATCAAGCCGGGAACGGTGATCAGCTCTGAAATACCTTGAATTCCCTGCCTGAGCACATCGTCGGCTACTTTGAAGGCATCCTGCAAACCGGAGCGTTTATCTACAATTTGCAACAGCCGGTCGTTGGGGATGATGATCAGGGTGTCTGCGTGTTCTTTGAGGGCAGAAGAGCCTATTTCAGCTGCTTTGGCACGGTGGGTTCCTTCAAAGGTGAAGGGGCGGGTCACAACGCCAATGGTCAGTGCACCGATTTCTTTGGCAATTTGTGCAACCACTGGAGCAGCCCCTGTTCCCGTACCGCCGCCAAGACCTGCGGTCACAAAGACCATATCACTGCCTTTGAGGACCTCATATAACTCCTCAGCAGATTCTTCGGCTGCCAATCGTCCGATGCGAGGATCACCACCGGCACCAAGCCCGCGAGTGGATTTTTCACCAATGCGGACTCGCACCTTGGCTTGTGAGAATTGCAGTGCTTGGGCATCTGTGTTGACAGCAATAAATTCAATGCCTGTCAACCCTTCATCGATCATCCGGTTGACGGCATTACAACCGCCACCGCCGATTCCCACAACCTTGATTCTTGCGAATGACTCCAATTGTAAGTTTTTATCCATTGTTTTCTCCTCTACTACTTGATGACTCTGTTAATAAATTTTCTATCATCTCAGGGCAGCAAGCGCCTGAGTAGATCCTTAAGTTGTTCAGACCAGTTTTTGGTCTGTCTTGGCCCATGCCGGTCAATATATTGACTGGTGTCACTCATCAGCATTGCCCATTCCAGCAAACCTACGCTGGTTGAGTAGGCTGGGGAATCGAGCTGGTCAGTCAACCCAACAAGATTTTGGGGTTGAGCGACTCGTGCCGGCAATCCCATCACCTGGGACGCTAATTGTCGGCACCCGGGCAGAAGACTGGTTCCGCCGGTCAGCACGATGCCCGCCGGTAGGAGGCCATCGTAACCGGATCGTTTGATCTCCCGCACAACATAGCGGAAAATTTCTTCCATGCGTGCTTCAATAATGAAAGCCAGCTCAGCACGTTTGATTCGCTCTGGTGAATCGCCACCGAAGCTGCGAATAGTGAATTGCTCTTCAGGGTTGACGGCTGCTTCCTGGGTGTGGCCGAACTTCAACTTGATTTCCTCTGCCTGGGAAATGGGCAATCGCAACCCATGTGCAATGTCGGATGTTACATGATTCCCTCCGATTGGGAGAACCAGGGTGTGCCAAACATCCCCATCAATGTAGATGGCCATATCTGTTGTTCCACCGCCGATATCCACAACCGCTACTCCCATCTGACGCTCTGTCTCGGAGAGTACGATCTCCCCGGAAGCCAGGGGGTTAAGGACAAATTGGGACACCTCAATCCCGGAAGCCCCAACGCACTGGCGCAGGTTTTCCATGGTGGACGCAGACGCCGTGATGATGTGAGCCTCGACTTCGAGTCGGTATCCATGCATGCCCACCGGGGTTCGGATTCCATCCTGCCCATCGATAATGAATCCACGCTGGATAACATGGATGATCTCACGATTGTGGGGAATGGCAATGGCCTGGGCGGCATCAAGTGCCCTGTCGATATCGTCCAAATCGACAATGCCACCAGAAATGCCAACAACACCCCGGCTGTTAATGGATGAGACATGGGAGCCAGCCAGGCTGACCAGGGCGGCATTAATTTCAAAACCTGATGTGCGCTCAGCTTTTTCCACCGCGCGGGATACCGCCAAAGCCGCGGCATTGATGTCGACAACCGTTCCCTTACGCAGTCCATGGGAGGGTTCAATACCAACACCCAGAATGCGCAGGTTGCTGCCATCTTCAACCCTTGCAACCAGGGTACATATTTTGCTTGTCCCGATATCGATTCCGACAATGATTGGTTCTTCCATTTTTACTGCTCCAGTCGATAAAAAGGTGCGTACAGGTATTCAACACTGATCAAAGCAGGTGTAAGGTCTTTTTCTCGTAGTGCTGACAGGATTGTGTTATATTCTGCAAGTTTGATGTCAATTTGTTCGGTATCCCTTCCGAAATAGACCATCCAACCACCGGGATCTTGCCAACCAAGTCCAAATTGAGGATCATATTGAAGAAAACTCTCTTCCGGGACATAATCCCGGATGGATAAGAGCGTTTTGACGAATGCCAATGGTGTGGTGGGGAAGCCCACTTCTTCAATTTCATTCCTTTCCAATTCGTCGACTGTCTCTTCGGATGATTCCTCATCTGTTTCCACTTCTGCTTCTTTAGATGTAGCTTGAGGAGGGTCCCCTGATGCCATAACCGTCAGGGTGACTTCAGCTTCTCCACGAACAGGGAAGATGACACCTTCAGCATCGATCCACAGGGATTGGTCAGTTTGCTGCCAAAGGATAAGAGGTTGTCGCTCAACCACCTTGATATTGACTGAAGCCGGAAGTCCAACCGAAACTCGGACACCGTTTAGGCTTGGAAAGCGATTTTGGATCTCGTCTGCAATCTCTTTTGGTTGGAGTTTGATGATAGATTGCCCCTGAACATCAAGGTTTGTCAGGATGGTTTGTGGGTCAAGGCGGTGGGCACCTTCCAGGTTGACGGCATCCACTCGGAATGCCGAAAGGCTTGAGAAGCTGAAGACAACTGCCAAGGATAGGAAGAAGATGGCTCCAGAAACCAGGCGCCAACCCAGATGAAGCCTTGAGAGTGCAGGCAAGTGAAGTTCTGCGCCTTTGCGGTTAAGGGGCACATGGACCTTATTCTTTTTCCGTTTGATCACTGGCGGCGTTGACATTTTCCGGCGGGTGACGGGTGCTTGATAGGTCGTGCGTTTACGCGTGACGCTGTTCCCAAAAATATTTTTTGGAGAACCTTTTCGGCTTTGCTGCCGGCGGGCTCGAATTTGTTCTGCCCGGCTTTTTTCGTCGTTCGATTGACGCTTCGCCATACTAACTTCGAAACTCTCTTTCTGTTTGGTCTCGCTGAGTCTTCCTGGCTAAAGCCAGGTTGATGAGTGCTTCAATGAGATCGGAATAAGGTAAGCCAGAAGCCTCCCACAATTTAGGATACATACTGATCTTTGTGAACCCTGGGATGGTGTTAATTTCATTGAGATAGAGGGCATTACTATCCCGGTCGATCAAGAAATCCACTCTTGCCATTCCAGCACAATCTGTCGCTTTATAGGCTCTAATCGCCAGGTTCTGGATGGCCGACACCTGATCTGGTGAAAGGTCAGCAGGAATGATTAACTCGGCAGTGTCGTTGATATATTTTTCAGAATAGGTGTAGAAAATATCCTTGGGGATGATCTCGCCGGGGATGGATGCGCTGGGATCTTCATTTCCTAAAACACTGATTTCGATTTCCCGAGCGTTCTGAACACCTTGTTCCACAACAATTCGTCGGTCATAAAGAGCAGATTGCATCATGCCTTCCATCAAATCACTGCGGCTGGTGCACTTGCTGATGCCCACCGATGACCCAAGGTTGGCTGGTTTGGTGAACAGAGGGTAAGACCCAATTGTCTCTGCATCATCCACACAGTTTTCAAGGTTCGTTTGCAAATCTGTCCGGTTAAATATTTTGAAGGGGAGGGTTGGGATATTATTGGTTAACATGACGTTTTTAAACAAGCCTTTGTCCATGCATACCGAGGATCCCAATACACCTGCACCTACATAGGCGATATCTGCTAACTCCAGCAATCCCTGAAGCGTTCCGTCTTCCCCATAAGTTCCATGCATGACGGGAAAAATAACATCCAATGCAGCATATAAGCTTAATTGACCTTTTTGGAGGGTGTAAATTCCCGGGTTCATAGGTGATGGGGGCAAAATAGCGGGTGTCAATCCTTCATATTGTTCATTTTTTAATTTGATCCAAAGATCTTCGCCGACCAACCATTTTCCCTGCCGTGTGATCCCGATTTCAACTATTGAAAATTTCTCTTGATTTACAACGGAGAGAAGAGAGCGCGCAGACATCAATGAGACTTCATGCTCACCAGAACGACCGCCGTATAAGATGCCAAGATTCAACTTATTTTCCATCAATCAAATTCACCTAGTAATTCAATCTCGGGTTCGAGATGTACGCCAAATTTCTCTTCAATAGTTTTTTGGGCATGATTCATTAATTTCCAGATGTCCTGAGCGGAAGCATCTTCTTTGTTAACGATAAAATTGGCATGAACAGGACTGATCATGGCTCCGCCGATTTGGTATCCCTTCAAACCAGCCACTTCAATCAAACGACCTGCATAGTCACCAACCGGGTTTTTAAATATCGATCCCATTGAAGCTCCTGGCGGTTGTGTCTCTTTTCGATGAGCTTGGAACGCTTTGATTTCCTCCCAAGCCTCATCACGACTTGTTCGCACCAAGTTAAAGACAGCAGACAGGACCACAACCGGCATTTTTTCGCGTTTTAGAATGCTGCTGCGGTACTGGTATGCCAATTTATCAACAGGCCAGTCTTGAATGCCCTTATTCTTGTGCAAGATTGTTGCCATCCGCAGGCTTTCCTCCATATCACTACCATGCGCACCAGCATTGCCGTAAACGGCACCACCAACTGTGCCGGGGACAGGAGCAGCCCATTCCATGCCGCTCAGCCCACGCAGGGCGGATTGCCTGGCAACCGTCCCTAAGATGACACCCGATTCCGCATAAAGCTGGGGGGGATCTGATTGGGCATCGATTTCGATGACGTTTGCCCGGTTATGGAGGATGACAGCATCTATCCCCCGATCGCTCACAAGGACATTCGAACCGCTCCCCAATACATGGAAAGGCATAGAATAATGCCAGAGGACATTTGCAGCGTTGATGAGTTCTTGTAAGGTATTAACAGTCAGCACGGCGGGAACGGTACCGCCGACACGAGCGGTGGTGATATCAGCCATTCTAACCTTTTCTTGCAGTTGCGAGCCGAAGGCTTCTTTTAGTGCTTCAATCGGGGACTTATTCATCAACCTGATCCACCTTTTGATTTTTGTTCTAATCCTTCGAAAACAGCTTTACTGATTTCCGTGGCATCCCCGGCTGAAAAGAAGATAACAACATCGCCGGTTACCAGATTTTTTAACATAAAATGTTCCACAGACTCAAAATCTTCGATATAGAGGGCTTTCTCCTCAGGTAGAGCCTTAGCAATCTTTTCCGCTGAATAGCCCGGGTCGATTTCCCTGGCTGCATAGATCTTCAAAACAAGGACTTTATCGGCTATATCAAATGCTTGTAAGTAATCCTCTTCCAGGGTTTTCGTGCGGGAATAGGTGTGCGGCTGCCAGACAGCCCAAATTCTTCCTTCCGGGAAGCGCGTTCGAGTGCCAGCAAGGGTAGCAGCAATCTCTGTGGGGTGATGTCCATAGTCATCGATGACCGTTATTCCCTCAACTTCACCCAGGATCTCGAAGCGCCGCCCCGTTCCTGTAAACTTAGAAAGGGCAGTTACAGCCTTCTCCACGGGTAGACCTAATTGATGAATTGCAGCTAAGGCTGCTGTGCCATTTAGGACATTATGTTGGCCTGGAAGGTGCAATTGGACTTCACCGAGGGAATGGTCGTTTCCCTCTTCATCGATATAATGAAATGTGAATTGAGGAGTGCCGCCAAGCAAGGAGATATTCCTGGCTTGATAATTCGCGCTTGTGTTCGTCCCATAACCAAGAAGGCGAATCCCTGCATTTTTCATTTCTTCCATCAGCATTTTTGCGCGAGGATCATCCACGCAAATCAGGGCTAGGCCATCCTTACGCACCCTTTTAAGGAAGTTAATAAAAGCCCTCCGGTAATCCGCTTCGGTTGGAAAGCAATCAGGATGATCATGTTCAATATTCGTGATAACCGCAATTTTGGGCGAAAGACCCAGAAACATTGAATCATATTCATCAGCTTCAATGGCGAAATACTGGCCGATATCTGCCCGAGCGTTGCAATCAAGCTGGTTGACCATCCCACCGGCAATGAAGCTGGGATTCGTTCCAAGTTGGTCAAGCATCCAGATTAGCATGCCCGTGGTGGTTGTCTTTCCATGGGTGCCTGCCACGGCTAAAGTATCTTTTTCTCCAATGAGTTCATCTAGGAATTCTGCACGTTTCATCACCGGGATATCCTGGGCTTTAGCTGCCAAAACTTCCGGGTTATTCTCGGGAATGGCAGAGGAGCGGATCACCAGATCGGCACCGGCAATTTGTTCAGCCGCATGCCCAAGAAAGGTCCTTGCCCCTGCAGCCGTGACGGCTTTAAACAGTGGTGATGCCACACGGTCAGATCCGCTGACAGTGTAGCCTCTTTCAAGGAGCACCTTGGCAATCGCCGATAATCCTGTGCCGCCAATCCCAATTAAGTGAACGTGTTTCATCAGATAAACACCACCAAAATAAAGACGAATACAATCGCAACCGCAACATAAATGGTTGGAGCAGTCAACCACTGCGGCGGCAGTATCTTGATTAATGAGGTCATATTTTGACCTGCCTGGGTTAACTCTCCCGGGGCAGAGATCCAATCAAAGGGATACCCCGCTTCCATCAAGTAATACCAAGCCGTACCAAAAATGAGATAACCGTTAATTGCGCCTAAAAAGATTCCCAATAATACATCCTCAAATCTATCACGGACAAACCGGCCGCTCTCAAGGATTCTTGGGAAATTTGGGCTTTGGTAACCGAAGAATGTCATGGCTGCCAGGACGCCCATTCGAACCCAAAAATCTGTTTCAGGTGTCAGGGAATCTCGGATGAAGGGGATGAAGTTTTCAATAATGGTGACCACGAATAATGCCATGGTGGCACCTGCGGTCACAAGGACTTCCTTGGTCCAGCCTCGCATACCGCCGATAATGGCGAATAGGACAACATACATCCAGAAGAGAACGTCGATACTGATCATGCTTTTAATCCTCCTTCTGGTAAATCAGCCATCTCAATGATCATTTCAGCGATCTTTTCTGTTGCATCCGGTGATGCCAGCGCTGCCATCGCCTTACGCATCTCATTCAATCTTTCCTGGTCTTCGATCAGGTTTGTAATCATCGAGAATAAGCGTTTGTTTAGTTCCTCATCTGGCAAAACCACGGCTGCCCCTCGCTCAGCCAGGTAATTGGCATTGACCTTTTGATAGCGCCAGGCGTGGGGATAGGGGACAAGGATCGCAGGTAACCCAAAGAGGGGATATTCTCCCAGGACAGATGCACCAGCACGTGAGAGGATCAAATCCGCCGCTGCCAGAGCTGCTCCCATCTCATGCAGATAAGGAAAAGAATGGTAACGTTGCGCCTTTTCTTTGGGGAGAGCTTTTGAATTTTCATTAACAACATCCCAATCCAAGTGTCCGCTGAGGTGGATGATCTGCATCTTTTCCAAAAGGTCGGGTAGGATTTTCATCAGGGCGTTGTTAATGGAACGTGCTCCTTTGCTTCCCCCGGCTACTGTGAGGGTGGGCAGGGTGGGATCAAAACCAAAATAGGCTAGAGCGTCATCCTTTGTCCATTTTTGGAGTCCTGGTCTAACCGGGTATCCAGTGACGGCACACTTGGATTGATCCGGGAAGTAAGCGGTGGAAGTTTCTGTGGTGAGGGCAATACGATCTGAAAACCTGGCAAGGGCTTTCAGGGCTAACCCGGGTTCAATATCAGGAACATACAAGAGGGAGGGCTTCCGTACCCCAGCAACAGCCATTGGGAATGCCACATAGCCGCCTGTAAAAAGCAGAACATCGGGTTTGAAGCGCCGCAGGATTCTGCGGGAGACAAACATGCCCTTCAACAGCTGCCAGATATTTCCCGGCAGTTGGAGCAATCCAACCCCGTGAACACCAGCAGCCGGTATTGACGTGTAAGGAATTTTCCGTTTACTCACCAATGTCTCTTCCATACCTTCACGGCCGCCAACCCAAAGCACAGCGCTATTCTCCAGCGCTAAGGCATCAAGTACGCTCATGGCGGGATACACTCCCCCGCCCGTCCCGCCTGCGCAGATCAACAACCGCACGATGCGGACTCCTTTCTGATGGTTTTTGTTTTGCCGAAGCTCTCGAAATATTCATAATAATACCAATCGCGGTCAGGGTCACAACCATGCTTGACCCACCTGCGCTGACGAGGGGTAAGGCATTGCCTGTGAAGGGCAGCAAGCCGACGATCACAGCCATATTCATCAATGCTTCCATGGCAATCCAAATTGTTAAACCGAATCCCAGGATGGACCCCAATTGATCAGGGGCGTTTTTGGCGATGACCAGACCGCGCCAGATCAGGATGATGTATAAGACCACTACAAATGCGCCACCAAGAATGCCTGTTTCCTCGACAATGACCGCATAAATACTGTCGGTGGGTGCCAGTGGTAATCCGGTGAACTTTGTGTCTGCCTGTCCGATCCCTACACCAAACCATCCCCCTTTGACCACGGCTTCCAGGCTGCGTTGAATGTGATAACTGCTCTCAAGGGGATTGTTCAAGCTGGTCAAATAGGATGTTATGCGTTCTCTACCTGTGGGATAAACATACATCAAGGGTATACCCACAAGAAGCGCAAGCACAACAACAAGCAGGATGATTTTCCAATCACCGCCAGCTAGAAAGAAGAGGATTACGCCCAAAACAAGTACAGTCAGGGCTGCACTCAGGTCGGGCTGCATCATGATAAAAGCAAAGGTAACGCCTAAAATGACCACCAGCGGCAGCAGGCCAATTTGAATATCATTGATTGAATCCAATCGCCTGTGGAGCCAAAAGGACAGATAAATCACAATGACAGCCTTTGCCATTTCGGAAGGTTGAATGGATCCCCCGATCAACATCCGGGTGACCTCAGAACTCCTTGGGTCATTAACAATCAGCACGGCTACCAGGAGAATTAATGTCCCGAACCACATCGGCACGAGGATCTTTTGAAAAAGATGATAATCAATAAAACTTGCGATGGTTGCGACAGTCAGTCCCAACAACACCCAGAGGATCTGGCGACCAAAAATATAGGTTGGCCCTTCACCCATCGCAATTGAAAAGTCCCAGCTTGCTGAGTAGACCATCAAAAGACCGAAGACTAACAGGACAACAACTGCTAATAGCATGGGTACATCAAAGGGCAGTCTTAGGGACGTTGTCCGGTTAATTTTGCCTTTTTGCTTGGTTACGAAAGTTCCTTCACCCATTGTGTATAACGCCTTCCACGTTCTTCAAAGTCATTGAATTCATCAAAACTGGTTCCTCCGGGGGATAAAAGCACGACATCTCCCGGCTCAATATGTTCTGCCGCACACTGGACGGCTTCTTTCAGGGATTGGTAACAATCAATTGTATATGGACGTTCACTCCCAGTCGTTTGGCTTACAACTTTATTAATCCGATCCGCAGCTTCACCAAAAAGGACAAGGTGATCCACTTTCTCGCGAACCAAACGACCAAATTTTTCCCAGGGAAGATCTTTATCCCGGCCACCTGCCAATAAAATGATGGGTTGGTCAAAGGATTGCAAGGCGGCGAGCGCTCGTTCTGGCGTCGTGGCGATTGAATCGTTATACCAATCGGCGCCTCCCCAATTGCGCACAAATTCCAAACGATGTGGGACACCATGAAAGTTGATGATGCCGTCATATATCGCCTGAAGTGAAAAGGTCCCTGCAGCGGCAATGGCGATTGCGGCTAAAACATTGTAAAGGTTATGCGTCCCTCTTAAATTAACCAGATCTGCGTTCATGATTTTCGCAACCTGCCCGCTTGCTTGAAGATAGAGCTTACCCCGCTTGTAATAGGTCGCATCCTGCTTATCATGGGGTGGGTTTAAACCAAAGGTGATACGACGTCCTCTGACCTCTGAAAACAGATCACGGACATTGGTATCATCTCGATTGAGAACAGCGACATCATCCTGGGTTTGGTGCATCAGGATTTTAGCCTTGGCAGAGATATACTTTGACATGGATTGGTGCCGATCCAGGTGATTGGGCGTCAGGTTGAGGACGGCAGCAATTTGCGGTGAGAGAGTCATGATCTCCAATTGGAAGCTGGAAAGCTCCATCACTGCCAGGTCGTCGGTCTGCATTTCCTCCAGGTACTGGATCAAGGGGTTGCCGATATTTCCGCCAACCCACACCAGGTTTTCGGGTTTCCTGATGGCATAATGCTGGCGTGCCATTTCACCAACCAAGGCGGTTGTTGTGGTCTTTCCAGCCGACCCGGTGATACCGATGACCCGACAAGGGGCTTCTTCTAAAAAGATTTGCGAGTCATTCGATAAGGGAATGTTTTGACGTACTGCCTCCTGGACGATCGGAATATCCAGAGGGACCCCGCCCGATAAGCAGACAAGATCAACATTTTCAAGAAGGGACGGTGGATGTGAGCCTGCCACCAGGGTCACATCAAGGTCCATCAATTCCTCAACGATGGGTTGGAGCACTTCTTCAGAGCGGCGGTCATTGAGGGTGACAGAGGCACCCTTTTGAGCTAGGTAGCGCGAAAGGGCAATCCCTTGACGGGCTGCACCAATCATAAGAACTTTTTTATCTACCCATTCAGCCATCAATCACTCCACCAATACCAAAGCGATACCTAACATGGTAAATACCAAGCTGACCAGCCAAAAGCGCTGAACAACCTGTGTCTCGCTCCATCCCGAAAGTTCGAAATGGTGATGAAGGGGAGCCATCCTGAAAAACCTTTTACCGTTTGTAATTTTGAAGTATAAAATTTGAACAACCACGCTCATTGCTTCACTAACCGGGATGATGGCGATCAAGGGGATGATCAACCATTGACCCGTCATCAAAGCCACCACTGCCAAAGTTGCACCAAGGGATAGGGATCCTGTGTCACCCATGAAAAGGTTGGCAGGATGGACATTGAACCAGAGAAATCCGAATAAAGCCCCTACCAAAGAAAAACAGAAGCGAGCCAGGAAATGCTGCCCCTGGATGACAGCGACAAATCCGTAGGCTGCAAAGGCAGTGGCAGCAATTAAGCCGGCTAATCCATCCAAACCATCCGTGAAATTCACGGCATTGGACATGCTGACGATGATGAATACAGCAATGGGGATGTACAACGGACCGAGGTTGATGACTTCTTCAGCCGTAAACCAGATGAGTTGAGGAACATCCAGGATGTCACGTAAGGCAAAGGCAATGGCAATGGCCAGGATGACCTGGATGCCAAACTTTGTACGAGCCCGCATCCCCAAACCCCGTCTAGAACCGCGGATGCCCTCCCAATCGTCGATCATGCCTAATAGGGCGTAAGCCCACATGGTCACCAGAGGAAGCAGAACGGATCGCCCCAGGAGGTTGAAACCCAGGATGGATACGGCATTGAACAGGATGGTCAACAAGGTCACCGGTATTAAGATCATGAAACCACCCATGGTTGGGGTCCCGGTTTTGACCGTATGTTGATCCGGTCCATCTTCCCGGATGATCTTTCCAATGCGCCAGGCTTTCAGCAAGCGTATCAGGGGGTCGCCCCAAATGATGGTCATCATAAAACTCAAACCGCTGATGGCGATGGCTACTGAGGTGTTTTCCATCATGTCAACACCTCCAGGGTAGAAAGGATTTTATCCATGCGCATGCTGTTGGATCCTTTGACCAAAACGACATCGTTGGGTTGAATGACCTCATGAATGGCTTTCGCAGCATTTTCAGAATTTGCGAACCAATGAAGGTTTCCTGGTGGGAACCCTTTATCCAGGGCAGCATCCCCGATTATCTTCGATCGTTTACCTACCAGAACCAACACATCCACAGCTTTGGCCGCCCTTTCACCCACAGACCGATGGCCTTCTTCCTCATAAATGCCAAGTTCCAGCATATCGCCTAAAATTGCAACTCGACGCCCTTCTAATCCCTCCAGCAGTTCCAAGGCAGCAGTGGAAGAAGCGGGGGAGGCATTGTAAGTGTCGTCTATCACGGTTATCTGGTTTGAAATGTTAAAATGGCGCATTCTGAGATCAACGGTGCTGGTTGAAAGCCCTTCCTGGATTTCGCCCCAGGAGAGTCCCTCAACCAGGGCTGCAGCAGCTGCCCTCAGGATTGTATAGACTGAAAAGGCACCCAGTAAGGGGGAGTGGATCGTGTATTGACTGCCTTCAAACGCCAATGTACATGAGACGCCTTCCAGACCATGGGTTTGGATATCCTTCGCGTGCAAATTGGCAGACTCATGAACTCCATATGAGAGGACGGTTGCATGAGTTTTCTCTGCCATCCAACGCACCCAGGGGTCATCCCAGTTCAAGATTGCTGTTCCCTTTGGTGCCGGCGGCAGGGATTGGACCAATTCTGATTTACCTTTTGCGATGGTCTCTTGAGAACCTGCACGTTCAGCATGTACGGTTCCAATGTTCGTCACCACTCCGACCTGGGGTTGGGCAATATCACAAAGGGTTTGGATCTCACCGGGAACATAAAACCCCATTTCCAGAACCGCGCAATCATGGGTCGGCTTGAGATCAAGCACGGATAGGGGTAGTCCGATTTCATTATTGTAATTTCCGGGATTTTTGAGGACTGCATATTTTTTTGAAAGGATGGCTGCGGTCAGCTCTTTGGTGGAAGTCTTTCCAACGCTGCCGGTAATCCCTATCACGCGCAGCTTGTGTTGTCTTCGCCAATAGGCAGCAATTTTTTGCAGCGAGATTAGTGTGTTATCCACCTTCAGGCACAGCGGCAAGGAAAAATCTGTCTGTTCAGTTTCGAAATTTTCAGTTGTTAGATCAAGGGTATTAAAATCTCCCGCCAGTGGACGATCAATCAATGCAACTTTGGCACCCCTTTGAAAGGCATCGGCAACATACACATGCCCATCAACCTTCTCTCCGGGCAGTGCGATAAATAGACTGCCTTCATCCGCTTGACGCGAATCAATGACTGCACGGCTGAGGGGTACGCTCAGCGGTGCAAGCTTTTGATTTGTCAAAGCGGATAAAATCCCTGCCAGGTTGATCACACTGCTCCTTTACTGCTGTGAGGAAATGCCTAGACGAACATTGTCAGGTGGTATGTGCATCAAAACCACAAGCTGCTCTACCACATCATGAAAAACTGGGCCGGCTACGACAGATCCCCATTTAGAAATGGTTGGTTTCTCAAGCCAAACATAAACAATAAATTTAGGATCATCTGCTGGACCCCAACCAACAAAAGATGCATTGGTCAATTCACTTGTATATCCGAACTCTGTGGGGATTTCTCCTGTTCCGGTCTTGCCAGCAAGGCGATAGCCTTCCACCAGGGCACCTGAAGACTCTTCTTCGAGCGCGTAGGCCAGCATTTCCGTTAACGCTTTTGCCGTTTCTGCTGAAATTGGCGTGTTGATCACCTGAGGTGAGACATCATATTGCTGCCCGCGGTCAATGACACTTCGAACAACATGCGGTGTCATCAATTTTCCTTCGTTTGCCACCGCCGAGATCGCCGTCACCATTTGAATGGGGGTTACAGCGATACCCTGCCCAAATGAATTGGTCGCCAGGTCAATCTGCACCCACTGGTTGTTTTCAGGCAAACGCAGCGGATAATTGGCTTCGTTTGACAGGTCGATACCGGTGCTCCTGCCAAAGCCAAAAGTTTGGAGGTAGTGATAGAATAATTCTTCTCCGAGCAAATCATTGGCAACATGGGCAAGGCATACATTGAGGGAGTATTGCATACAGCCTGTCATATCCTGTTCGCCCCAAGCTCCGCCATCCCAATTGTAGATAGGCCAGGTATCAGCCACCCAGTAGACGCCAGTGGAATCATTATAGGTTGTGGACAGGTCTGCCACACCGCTATCTAAAGCAGCCGCCATTGTGATGACTTTGAATACAGAACCGGGTTCATAGGCTGTCCCTACGGCACGATTGTAGGGAGTGATGCCAGGGAAGGTCTCTTCATATTTCCAATATTGATTGGGGTCGAAGAAGGGTGTACTCGCCATTCCAAGGACCTCACCAGTTTCCGGGTCCGCTACGATGATTGTCCCACCTTCAGCACCTGACCAATCAACCGCTTCAGCGAGGGTATCCTGCAGCATTTTTTGGATTTCTCTATCAATTGTTAAAACCAAACTGGCCCCTGGTGAAATATCTGGCATGGCTTCCACCAGGTAGGGATCATTGGGCATATAGACATTTTCAGGCTTTCCAGTGAGCAGACGGTTGTAGGCTTCCTCAACGCCATAAACGCCCTGGGCGGTTTCTCGAGAAAAGTAATTATAAAAACCTAGGATATTGGCAGCTAATGTCCCTTCGGGATAGGTACGCTGCTGCATCGGCGTCCACACCAACCCGGATAGACTGGGGATAGAGGACCTTGTATCCGCTCTTCTCAATGCATAGGTTTCCTCTAATTTTTCCAATTCAATGATTTTTTCTTTGCTGACAAAGCTTGACACGACAAAATATCGATTTTCAACATCACGTTTTTCTGTATTCGCAATATTGAAAATATCCACATAATCCAGGTCTTCCAAGATAGAAGCGGTAGCAAAGGCGATCGATTCGGGGTCTTCAACCGATTTCAGGTCAATGCCTAATTCGTATCCAACTTGATTGGTTGCCAGGATATTTCCCGACCGGTCATAAATAGTCCCTCGAGGTGGATAGATTGTTTTTTCCACACCGAGGTAATCCTCGGATTTGTCTATCAAATCTTTTGCAAAGGTTGTGTAGTTGATCCGAACCAGTTGGACAACAATGGCTGCACCGATCACAACACATATCAGGGTAATGATTGCATATCGCTTGAAAAAGGGCGGGTTCATTGCCGACTCTCTCCTTCAATAGGCGACCTTGCTTCTGGGGTTTGCCAGATTTGATCCATAAACCAATCCCAGATGGAAATACGATAGGATGATTTCACGATAGGCGGTTCCGCAATGATGTTCCTGCGTGGAGGTGCCAGTTCTAAATCCTCATTGGGATTGAACCCGGGGATTTCTAGAAAGACAGCTTCGCCGGGATTCATGAGCTTGAATCCCAGGTTTTCCGCCCTTTGCTTTAAATTTCCTGTTGATGTTGCCCTGGCTAAGTCAGCAGTCAAAACAGCAATTTCATTATTAATCTCATCAATATCCCTTTCGAGAAATTGAATCCTTCGCCCCGCTGTTGCTGCCTGGGCGCTGATGTTGAGATATAATCCCGCGATTGCAGCGACCAACACCAGGGCAAGCAGAAATAAGCCAATCCACTGCAATTGGATTCGCCAAGGAGCTTGTCGATAAGCTTGTAAGATTCGGTTTTTCATAAGCTTATTCCTGCAATTTTTATGCCGACGACTTCTTTTCTGCGACCCGCAGTTTAGCACTGCTGGATCGCGGATTTTCTCTGATTTCTTCTGACGTTGCCCTGATCGGTTTTTTCGTGATGATGTTTAGTGTCGCTATATGGTCACAGGTGCAAACAGGTTGTTCTGGTGGACAAATGCAATCCCTGCTCTCACGCCGGAAAAAGTTTTTTACTATCCGATCTTCCAGTGAATGGAAGCTGATGACAGACATCCGCCCACCAGGAGAAAGACATTTTACCAGGAGCGGTAGGCTGCCAGTCAACGTTTCAAGTTCACGGTTTGTGGCAATACGTAGTGCTTGAAAGGTACGGGTGGCTGGATGGATATGATCTGCATAGCCCGGGACAGATTGTTGGATGACTTTCACTAAATCCACCGTGTTTTGGATTGGTCTGGCTGCCACAATATCGCGAGCGATACGTCTGGCATAACGCTCTTCTCCAAACTCCCAGAGGATTTCTGCCAATTGTCCTTCACTTAGAGAATTGACCAGGTCCTTTGCGCTTAAATCTGCTTCTTGGTCAAAGCGCATATCCAAAGGCCCTTCTTTCATGAAGGAGAATCCGCGTTCTGGTTGATCGATTTGCATGGATGAGACGCCGAGGTCCAGCAGAATGCCCTGAACTGATTCCCACTGCAGTTCATTTAATAACTCAGGGGCAAAGCGGTAGGAAGCGTGACGAATAACGGCTCGATCCCCAAAGCTGTGAAGACGTTTTCGGGCGATGATAAGCGCTTCACGGTCAAGGTCCAATCCAAGCAGCCTGCCATCAGGGGCAGATGCTGCCAGGATCCCTTGAGCATGGCCAGCAGCTCCCAGGGTGCCATCCAGATATCTTTCACCAGATGTAGGTGATAATGCATCCAGTACTTCATGGTAAAGAACAGGTTGGTGAGGAAAATGTCCGCTGGGGTTACCTGCGAAATCTTCCCCCCCACGCGTTGTGTTGTTCATTGTAGGGTCTTTAAATCCAGGGCGCTGAACCGTTGCTCATTCGCTTGAATGTCATTCAACGATGTTTGCTGATTGTGCCAGTTTTCAGGAGACCAGAGCTCGAAATATTCACCGCTCCCAACAATAATTGCCTCATCTTTGAGATTTGCAGTTTCCCTTAGAAAGGCGGGGAGCAAAATGCGGCCGGCATTGTCAAATTTTGCCTGTTCAGCATTCGAAAAAAGGATACGACGCAGCCGACGGCTGTTGGCATCAAGATAGCTGAAGGAACTGACCTGACCTGCCATCCTCTCGAATAACTGTGAGGGGAAGGCCTGGAGGTTACCATCGAAGCCTTGCGTGATGTATACTATCCCACCGACCAACTCACGAAATTTGGCGGGGATGGTGATACGTCCTTTTTCATCGATGGTATGTTCGTACCGACCAAGGAACATTTGTTCTGTCACTCCTAATAACAATGACGCGCCAGCAAATTCTGGCGCACCACTTTATCCCACTATTCTCCACTTTTAACCACTAGTGTTTCCAGTATATCGCACTAATTTCTAAAAATCAAGGGAAAAGGAGCGAAAAAACCTAAATTAGAGTGAAAATGTCGAATATTTTAAGGTTAGGAATATTCCCCAGTAACTCTCTCATTAAATTAATACCTTAAGATTTCATCGAATAATGCTTCAGGGTGTTGACGCTCACATTATATCATACCGAGAAGGATGAAAAAATAGAAAAGCCATGCCTTGTTTCTTGATATAAAATGTCTCTGCGTAGCGCATCCATATTGTTTGATGGAGAGGGGATTTCGGATAACTTTGGATTTAGGATAAGGTCAATAGACGATATATTAATTTAATGAAGGATGGTTGACTTTCATGGGTTGATTCATTATAATACTAATCCTTGCCCCGGCAGGTCGTTTTTGCTGGGGTAATATCATGTAACCCCAACTTTCCCGGTCCCTGGCGGTTGCACGCGAGCGAGATTGGCTAAGTGAAGATTGGAGTAAAAAATGAAATTTGTAATTGTCGAACAAGGCGGCAAACAGTATCGTGCTGCTGAAGGTGAGACGATCGAAGTCGATCGCTTGCCGAATGAGGTGGGTGAAGCGCTGACCCTGGAAGATATCCTGCTCTCTGTTGATGAGGATAAGGTGACAATTGGCACCCCAATTATTGATGGTGCAAAAGTCCAGGTGAAAGTGCTTGATCATATTAAAGGTCGTAAGATTTTGGTTTTTAAGTATCGACCAAAACAGCGCTATCGGGTAAAATCCGGACATCGACAGCAATATACACGCTTGCTGATCGAATCGATTGAAATGGAGTAAGCAACATGGCACATAAAAAAGGCGGCGGCGCATCACGAAATGGCCGTGACAGTAAGGCAAAACGATTAGGTGTTAAAAAGTATGGCGGTGAGTACGTCATCAGTGGAAACATCCTTGTCCGTCAACGCGGCACCAAGATTCATCCTGGATGGAACGTTGGAATGGGCAAAGATCACACCCTTTTTGCAACTACCGAAGGTTTAGTTCACTTTGAGACCTTGCCTGGTGGGCGTAAAAAGGTTCATGTGGTTACGATCCCTGAGGAAGAATAAGGCGTATTTACTTTTGAAAGGATTGTGACATCATTATGAAAAAAGACATTCATCCCGAATATTATCCTGAGGCAACGGTGATTTGCGGTTCTTGTGGAACGACCTGGAAAACAGGTTCCACCAAAAAAGAAATCCGCACGGAGGTATGCTCCAATTGTCACCCATTTTACACAGGGCAGCAACAGCGTATTCTTGACCGAGAAGGCCAGGTGGACCGCTTCTACAAGCGTTTGCAAGCAAGGCAGGAATATCTTGAAGACCAGCAAGCCAAAGAGGAAGAGAAAGTTTCTCCTGACCGCTCTATTGAGGTCCTGAATCTGGGGACTCGCGTGGATAACGTTCTCCAGGAAGCTGGTCTGAACACCATCGCCGATGTTCTGGAACGGCTTGAGGGTGGTGAAAAAGCTATGCTTGACGTGAGTGGATTTGGCAGAAAATCTTTAATTGACCTCAAAAAAGCATTGCGGCAAGAAGGATACAAGATCCCAGAGGCAGCTGAAGAAATCACCGTATAAACTTAATTCAGATTCAAAAAATCCGGTAAACTTAACAGGCAGATAAGAGATTATCTGCCTGTTCTTTTTTTAGTCATTGGGAGAAAAGAATGAAACATGATGTTGGATCTGTAGAGGTCATCTGTGGATCGATGTTCTGTGGAAAAACAGAAGAATTGATCCGACGATTGCGGCGTGCTAGAATCGCCAGACAAAAAGTGCAGGTCTTCAAACCAGCGATTGATAAGCGTTATGATCAAAAGAAGGTTCGATCCCACTCAGGTATTGATGTGGATGCTTCTCCAGTTGAGTCTTCCAAAGATGTATTACGCGCTGTGGAACCCGATACGACTGTTGTTGGTGTCGACGAAGTGCAATTCTTTGATGATGGCATCATCGAAGTCGTTGAGCAACTTGCTGAGCGGGGGCTAAGGGTCATTGTCACCGGGCTGGACATGGATTTTAGGGGAGAGCCCTTCGGGTGTATGCCCCAATTGATGGCAAGAGCTGAAAAAGTTGATAAGCTGCAAGCGATTTGCATGGTTTGTGGTGGTGCTGCCAGTCGAACGCAGCGGCTTGTGGATGGTAACCCAGCCCATTATCATGATCCGATTGTTGTGGTGGGGGCGCAAGAGCTGTATGAGGCACGTTGTCGTGAACATCATGAAGTTCCAAAAGATTGATTGTTAGGTGAAGTATGAAAGATTATCATTCCTTTTTAGCTGAAGTTTTAGTTTCTGAGGTTGCATTGGAAAGGCGAGTCCGTGAATTGGGGGAGGAAATCAGCCGGGATTATGCCGGCAAAGAAATCCTGGCGATTTGTATCCTGAGAGGGGGTGTGATGTTCCTGACTGACCTGATCCGACATATCAAACCGTTGGTGGCAATTGATTTCATGGGCGTTTCATCCTATGGTGCAGGCGCACGCAGTTCTGATGGACAGGTCAGGATCACACTGGACCTGACAACCAGTGTTGCTGGGCAGCATGTTTTGATTGTTGAGGATATCATCGATAGCGGTCACACAATTTCATCGGTGATAGAGTTGCTGCGCACCAGGGACCCCGCCAGCTTGGAAGTCTGCACTTTATTGAACAAGTATTCAAGGCGTGAGGTTGACGTGCCTATCAAGTATTGCGGCTTTGATATCCCTGATAAATTCGTCTTTGGGTATGGGTTGGATATGGACGAATTTTATCGTAACCTGCCATTTATTGGGGTGGTTGACCTGGATAAATATGAGGGATAATTTTAACCCTGAAATTTTAACCCTTCTCGAGGTTATTCAAGAAGAACTCAGTTCTGGAGAGGATCTTTATCTGGTTGGGGGTGCAGTTCGGGACTTGTTATTAAAGCGTGAATTACATGATCTTGATTTTGTGATGGATGAAGACCCCAGGCCTCTGGCTAAAAGGGTTGCCATGCGTCTCAATCTGGATTTTTTTGTCCTGGATGATGTAAGGCATACAGCCCGGGTGGTGTATTATAACGCTGAGGGTGATCTTGCGCCCCTTGATTTTGTGGAATTTACGGGGACGACGCTGGAAGAAGATCTGCGGAACCGTGACTTCACCATCAATGCAATGGCAGTCTCAATTCGAGATCTGTCTTCTCTGATTGATCCTCTGGGCGGCGAGGACGATCTTGTTGAGTGTATGTTGATACCGTGCAGTGTGCATGCCCTGGTCGATGACCCCGTCCGGGTTTTGAGGGGCATCCGGTTTGTACATCAATTTCATCTGGCATATGCCAGCAGCTTGCCCGAACAAATGGAAGAAGCTGCGACGCTCCTACAGAAAACCTCAAATGAACGCCAGCGCGATGAATTTTTCCGAATCTTGGAGAGCCCCCTGCCAGCTTCTGGCTTGTCAGACTGCTATCGATTCAAGGTTTTTGAAACATTAATTCCACCGCTGGTTGAGCAAGCCTTTGTTCCTGCTTCCCCACCGCATGTCTTGCCGCTGCTTGACCACACTTTGAGTGTGGTTGAGCATTGTGATTGGCTACTCAAATATCTCTATCAAGGGGATGAGGAGGCAGCGGGTTCTCATTGGTGGCAAGGAAAAAATTTATCTGCACTATTGACCTATTCTTCAGATCTTGAAGCTTATTTTGATGAGGAAATCACGCTTGGTCGAAGGAAGCGAAGTCTGATGTTGTTTGGGGCGCTGTTACACGATATCGGTAAACCCCTGACTATGAAGATGGGCGAAGATGGTCGCCTTCATTTTTACAGCCACGATCGTGTCGGCGCAGATATCGCCTGGGAAATAGCAAAGAGCTTGCAACTGAGTAATGCGGAGTCCGATTGGTTGGGAACCCTGGTCCGCTGCCACATGCGAATCTTACCCATGGTGAATGCTGAGCAGCCTCCAGATCGGAGATCTATCTTCCGCTTTTTTGGACAGACGGGAGAAGTGGGCGTGGCGGTGGTCCTCCTTTCTCTGGCAGATACCCTGGCAACCTACGGTAATACCCTCTCCGAAGACAAGTGGAAGCAGGCAATCATTGTTGCTAAAGCCTTGCTCTCCGCTTGGTGGGATCAGCGGAATAGGCTGGTGGATCCGCAACCGTTACTTGACGGTGATGAACTTCAGGATATGTTTGGATTAAAACCTGGAAAGCAAATTGGAAAATTGTTATATTCCTTACGAGAAGTCCAAGCGGCTGGAGAAATAATGTCCAAAGAGGAAGCGATCAGTTTTATCAAAGCCCGGTTACCGTCGAAAACGCATTGAGGATGGTGAATATGAAAGCACAGGTGAATGGGATTACGTTAAATTATGACATCATTGGGCAGGAAGGTTTGCCAGTAATCCTTATCCATGGATTTGGTCTTGATCACAGTATTTGGCGCACTGTTGCCACGAAGTTCCTTGGTAATCAACGAGTCATTCTTCCCGATGTGCGGGGGCATGGTGAAAGCGATGCGCCAGAAGAGGCTTATTCAATGAAAGAATTAGCCGGGGATATATCGGGCTTGTTAGACTTTTTGGGCATAACAAAAGCTACTATTTGCGGCCATTCTATGGGTGGATATATTTCTTTGGCTTTCGCCGCTCACTTTCCAGAAAGGCTGGCTGGCCTAGGTTTGATCACCACACGGGCTGGTGCAGATTCTAATGAAAACAGAGCAGGTCGATACGCGATGATTGAAGAGATAAAAGATAAGGGCACTGCGGTACTGGCTGAATCTCTGGCGCCCCGCTTAACGAAGGATGAGGATATTATTGCCCGGTCAAATGAAATTATTTTAGCGACACCACCACAAGGGATTATTGGCGTTTTACACGCAATGGCTGAAAGACCTGATCGATGGAATCTTTTATCTGAGATAAGGGTTCCCTCCTTGGTGGTCGCCGGTGGGGAAGACCAAATAAATAACCTCGATGACTCTGAGCGTATGGCGGAAGAACTTCCCTTTGGTGAATTAATGGTTATTGAGGATGCAGGTCATATGCCCATGCTTGAAGATTACGGCGCTCTTGGTATTGGGCTACTCTCACTGGTTGAGCGTGTTGAGACATTCGATGATAATGCAAAATAGGCTTGTTTAAAGACAACTACTCATCCTTGTCCTGTAAATGTAGAACGTCATAAAAATGAAGGATAAAAAACAATGGCAATTATTGACACCATCTACGCAAGACGCAGCATCCGTAAATATTTAGAAAAACCAGTTGAGAAGAAGAAAATTGAGCTCCTGTTAAAAGCAGCCATGGCTGCACCATCCGCAATGAATATTCGACCCTGGGAATTCGTTGTTGTGACTGATGCTGAAAAGATGGCTGAGATTCGTGGCGCGATGATGTTTGGGAAATTCAATGCGCCTATTGCGATTGTTGTTTGTGGAAACACCTCTTTTTTTAAGCACCCGATGGCATCCAAGTTTTGGGTTCAGGATTGCAGCGCAGCAACTGAGAATATCCTTTTAGCTGCAGTGGGTTTGGAGTTGGGGACTGTCTGGCTGGGCGTTCACCCGATCCACAATTTCAGCAAACGCATTTCTAACATCCTCAATCTGCCTGAGCACGTCAAGCCTTTGAATGTGATCTATGTCGGCTATCCGGCAGAGGAAAAGCCGCCCCGAACCCAGTATGATGCGGCGCGTGTGCATTGGGAAATTTATCCATAATAAACAATTTTAGAAAGAGAATTTATTCTTTATACTCCTTCTGATATTTCATCAGAAGTTCTGTTTCCCTGGCAATATCCATCCCAACTCTCATTTTCCTGGTGCTTGGGCGAGTTTTTAACCAAGCCAGGGTATCTGTGACTGTTTGTGAGAGCGGCCGAAATTTCAAGCCTGCCTTGAGGGCTTTATTGATGTTGATGTTATAAAACCCCGTGAAGGCTGGATCGGAGGAGGGCACCCATAAGGGAAGATCCGTCCAAGGGGTCACACCCTCCTTGAGCAGGAAGGCTTCCTCAGCCCAAACGAAACTTGCTTCAGAGAGGGATGCTTCCCGGCAGGCTACCAGGAGGGATCCAAATGTGGCTGGTTTTTTCGGACCGGTGACATTATAGACACCTTCTTCACCCTTTCCAATCATCATGAGGATGAAATCAGCCAGGTCCCGAACATCAATAAATTGCAAATTGGCACTAGGTGGGGATGGGGCTAAGACTTTGCCTCCCAGGGAAACACGCCAGGGCCAATATGTAAAACGATCTGTGGGATCATTTAGGCCAACAATCAATCCTGGACGGAAAACGGTCACTGGACCGTCAAAACTTTGTTGAATTTCATATTCACAAAGAGCTTTGAGGGGACCATAGGCATCCCCGGTATAATCTTCATCTTCTGGATCTTCCAATTGAGCAAGGGGGTATTCCTCAGTGATGTCTGGCATCCTGAAATCCTGATAAACAGAGACAGAAGAGATAAAGGTGTAGCTGCCACATTTTCCTGAGAGAAATGCGGCAGATTGTTTGACGATACGTGGAACAAAACCACTGGTGTCAATCACGGCATCCCAGGTTCTGCGCTTTAAGGCATTTAAGTTCCCATCCCGATCACCGATAAGGTTCTTGACTTTTGGGAAGAGTTCAGGATTGGTAAGACCGCGGTTAAAAAGAGTTGGTGTGTGACCTGCTTTTTGGGCAGCTTCCACAAGGGCGATGCCCAAAAATCTTTTTCCACCTAAAATCAAAATTTTCATTGCAACCTCTTATCAGCATCAAAAGTTAGTCATATTTTATCGCCTTGAGATATCTCGCAGACGTTGTGCGGCACTAAATTCCAATTCTGAGATCAGCTTTACCTGGCTGGAAAGTTTTTCGAAGAGCTGGGTTATTTCAGGATAATCCAGGGGAAAATCGCCAAGGATCGTGGTTTCAAGGGCTTGAAGATCGTTGATGGACTTTTTGTAGGTCTTAAGGTCGTATTGACGAAAAGCATCATATTTTTTGTTAATCAGGTTTTTAATCCGATCAAATTCTGAAATCCTAGAAGGAAGCGCATTTTCAGCCAGGTTTGCCCAATGATTGGAGAGCTGTAAATATTGACCAGCAATTGCGTTGAGAGCAGGATTATTCTGCATCCCGGCAGCCACGTGGAGAAAGTCGGAATATAGTTTTCGCAGGGCAAAACCACCTGTCCCGTTGCGTTTGATGGACTCGTAGATGCTCCGCAAAACAGGGAATAAGCCCGTTGTGTTTTTGAAGATATTTAACCAACCCTGATGGTCATGACGGTCAACCAGTTTTTCCGACCAGGTCTCCAGGTTACTGATGCCGATGGTCTTTAAAGGATGCAATAATTGTGTGGCACACGCATTGATGCCTGATCGGAGTGATTCCCGGAGGTCATGTGGGGTCAATTCACCGGCTGAGTAAAAAACCATCATTGGGTAATTATTCAGACTCAGGTTTGCTCGGGCGGTAGTGAAGTCTTTTTCACGAACTTCGATTGGCTGGGTGCTGAGATCGTCCAGGTAAAGACGCCACAATCGTCCGTCCCTGGCGTAAACAGCCACCTGATGCGTGATATATCCCCTCAGGCTTTCTGGCAGGTGATGATAGGGCAAATGTGCTTGATCTACCCAGACAATTGCCAGCCTGTTTTCTCTTAAGTTTTCCTGGAGAGCAGTTTCTGCTGATTTTTCATCCGAAAATGTTAAAAAATCCACAAGCAAATTAAGACGCTCGGTTAAATTTTCGAGAAATGCCAATGTGTTGTTCCATTGATTACGAAACCCGAGCAAGAGCATTGGGTTGGGCAGATGCGCAAATTGGAAGAGGATATACCCGATATCAAGCCCGCCACCAACACCAAGCAGCACAGCTTCTGAATAGGGTTTTTGAGTGATGGGATTCAGTACCCCCCTAAATTGGAGTATTTTTTTAAGCGCAGCTGTCGGCGGGTGAATTCCTGGGGGACCTTTGGGAAAATCGAATTGCATCCTTTCCTTTCAGATTGATGCCAACGCTGGATTAAAACACTCAACCCTGCTTTATGTGTTGAAATTGAATCTCGTTAATAATTATACAGTATGTCGTAAATCAAAACTTGATTTTAATGTTGGGAACATAACTCTTGTCCTGGATCATTGTTGAGAAGCTGTGTCGATGGACGGTTTTCGTTTTCCTGAAGGGGTAGAGCTGCTTATGGGATTTTAATCCAAACCGCGTTAAGATTACGATAATCCATGAAAAAGTTCGAAGTGAACAACCATTCGCTCGTGTAGGCGTTTAAGTCATAATAGAGTAGCTGGTCCTCTGTCCTGTAGAGGAAGCCTGAAGAATCAGGCAGCCATAGAACTTCCTTTGGAATACCCTCCAGATCAAAAGAGCTTACCGGTTTTAAGGAGGATGAATATAAACTGATCTGCTGGTCTTGAGAGATGATGATGAATTGTCTGCGATCCGGTGATGGTGAGATAACCGCTACCTGTTCAGTAAAAGGTTCGATTAACAAGGTGTCCTCCTGGATGAGGAAACTTTCTGAATCGCAATTGAATAAATCGTTTTTTCCTGGCAAGGGCGCTTTTAGAGAGCACAATCCCGCTATCGTTTGACTTGCTATGATTTTTCCATCGACATCCCACAACGAGATAGCCGTCCTGTTGTCCTCCCGATTTTGGTCAAGGGATATGATTTGGGATCCCGTTGAGTGAACTTCGGTGAAATGACCCTGAATAATCTGGGTTCTTACCCCAGTTTCCGCATCAATGATTGAAAAGTTTTCACCGCCCTGGACCTGTGGTTGGTGAATAATGCCGATTTGCCCGTGAGTAAACCAAAAAACTGCCGGGTTGTCGGCATCTGGCGGTAAGGGGATAAAGTCTGCAGTATGGCGATCCGGATTAAGGAGAAAATACTGGTCATCTTGCCAAATACCAGGTTCAAAAAGGAAACTCTTTTTCAAGAGTATCCTTTCGCCTGCTGGTTCTATCTGGTAAGCCTCTACCAAGCCTGGCATAGCCTCCAACTGGCGACGAATGCCCGTTTGATGGTCATCAAGATGCAGGTGGGTGCTCGTTGAGGATCCCTCCAGAACGGTTAGACGGTACCGATCGGAGGTGTACCATTGGATGTTCGCATTGGATTGAAGCAATGCGTTTTCCAGCGCCTGCAATACTCTCGCGTCCGAATAATTCAGATAAGGGAGCAAATCCCTCACGCTTTCAAGCGCCAGTTCCGCTTGAAAATAAGATGAATCCGATTTGAGGTGATAAGTGGTGTGCACTTGCCCGGTACTGAAAGAAAAAACGCCAATTTTTTGATCGTTTAATGGCAGGATCATCTGCGAGCCGCTGGGAGAAAGGCTTTGACCTAAGTTGACTTGCTGCCCTCCACCAGGCAAGAGATAAGGAGTGACCTTTTGGTTTGCGATATCAATGAGGTGGTAAGCATCAACCTCTGTTTGGATCAATAGAAAAGGGCCTTCGCTATTTGGAATAGCAGGTATTTCACTGAATGCTTTGGTACTGGTCTTTGTGGCAACAGGTGTTTGGGTGAAGGATCTCTGATTTTCGGGAAGGGTGTTTTCAGACCCCTCTTGTTCATCTGAAAAGTAACAAGCCGGCAGGACAAATATTAATAGCAACATTATAAACAGTAATTTTGAGATTTTCTTGGACATTGATCTCTCACCCTAGTCGAGTAACTTTTTCAAGCGCAATTCATCTCTAATCGGGATATTCCCATCACCGATTTTGGGGATAGTAGGTTTTAACCGGCGTGATTGATCGACTTGCCCTGGGAACAATGCGGCAAGGTGAAATCCACGCCTTTGATAGAAGCCCAGGGCACGCAAATTGTCATTGGTTGTCGTCACACTCAGCACTTTGCAATGGCTTTTTCGGGCGACTTTTTCTACTTCTGCAACCAGTGCACTCCCGATACCCATTCCCTGCTTGATGCTAGCAAGCGTGATGATCTCACCTTCTTCTCCGCGAATTTGGTAATGGATGGATCCGATGATCTCGTCATCCTTTATGGCTAGAAATCCAGGCAGTGATCTTGTTTGAAAGACCTTACCATGGACAACGATTATTTCGTCAGCCCAAAACTCTCGTACCAGTTCCGAAATCTTATTGCGATCCTCATCTTCAATTAGTTTAATCAAAACTGACATGCCATCACCTCTTTAATATTATAGTGGATGATTTGATTTCCCGTGCTAAAATCAAAACAAGATGCAAACATATTTTTTCCAGAAAAGCGTGATGAAAATCTATCAGTGGGCAGCCGAATCCCTGTATCATCGCTTTGCATGGGCATATGATA
>Ga0207796_1000077_pt1 | contig 40007 bp, 33 predicted proteins | sample Pon1CUnioCityCA_6_FD_187274 | JGI IMG/M metagenome (GOLD analysis project Ga0207796, IMG submission 187274) | Marine sediment microbial community from Union City, CA, USA - Pond 1C Sediment 1 (SPAdes) | ecosystem: Environmental > Aquatic > Marine > Intertidal zone > Salt pond sediment ... | reverse complement strand
AGAAGAATACTTTAATCAGTTGGTCAGATCCTGTGATGTAGATATCACGGACTGATCCCATAGCTAGAATAATGCCTATTTGCATGTTGTATTTGTAGAAGAATCCAAGGAGAAAAGGATATGACATCCACAAGTCTTATTCTGCCATTATTGATTAAGGGTATATTTGCTGCTTACATCGGTCCCGGGACGGGTCTGTCTGCTATCGGGGCCATCCTGGCTGTGGTTGCCGGGTTAGCGGTGGCCATCTTTGGTTTCTTCTGGTATCCCATCAAGCGCCTGCTGGGAAAAGGCAAAGAGGACCAGGAGCCTGAACCCGTCATCGAAGAGGAAGAATAGTGCCGCTGCTTGGAGCGCTGATCGTCGTCCTGGGCTTTCTGGGCCTGGCGAAAGCCCTGGGCCTGCTGGAAAGGAATTTCCGGGTGATCGCGGTCACCAGATCCGCGCTGTCGGTGATTGGTGACAGGAGCCTGGATGACCTGCAAAAGGAGACCGCGCTCCAACAGAAAGCCAGGGAGCTGTTGGTCCTGTTCTTTTCAATTATCGGGATCAGCTTGATCGCCCTCGGGGTGCCACTGGGTGCGGTCTGGGCCCTGGATGCCCTCAATCTGCTGTCATTTCAAGCTGTGATTGCCACCTTAACATCCGCCTGGTTTATCCTGGCAGGTGTGGGGGTCTCTTTGCTGTATTTCCTCCTCAAACGGGGGCAGGGGAAGGAAAGCCAGGAGCACACTCCGCTCGAGCGAACGCTGCACGGCCTGGCATTCGAGAGCTGGTTTCCACGGGTCCCCTTATCCAGATTAGAAAGCCAGCTGTATCGAAAACAGTTTTCGGGGATAGCAATTGAGAGACCGGTTTTCATCACCGCCCTGCCGCGGGCGGGGACTACCCTGGCTCTCAAGCTCAGCCTGGAAATCAATGAATTCGCCACCCATACTTATGGGGATATGCCTTTTTTGCTCACCCCGCTGCTGTGGGATCGTTTTTCACGGAACTATCGGGATTCGGGTGCTTTAAGTGAGCGGGTGCACGGTGATGGGATTCTGGTGAATGCCGAGAGCCCGGAATCCTTTGAGGAGATCCTCTGGAAGGAGTTTTGGCCCTCCTATTATCAAGCTGACCGGATCCTTCCCTGGTCAGATGCCAGGTACCCGGCCTTTGAGGCTTTCTTTAAGGATCATATGCGCAAGATCATCAGCTTGCGTAGCCAGCAGGGTAAGCGGACCCGGTACATTTCCAAAAACAATCTCAACATCGCCCGGGTTGCGTATCTCAAGGAAGTATTTCCAGACGCGACCATCCTGGTCTTGTTCCGCACACCTCTGCAGCAGGCATCATCCCTGCTTAAACAGCATCGGAATTTCCTCCGTATTCACCAGGAGGACAGCTTTGCCCGGGAGTATATGGCAGACACCGGCCATTACGATTTCGGCCAGAACCTGCGCCCGGTTGATTTTAAAGGTTGGTTTGGCAAAGAGAGCGGGTCTGATCCAACTACCCTGGATTTCTGGTTGAAGTATTGGACCCATACCTATCGCTACTTATTAGATAGCCGGAATGCCCAGGTCCAGTTCTACCCCTTTGATGATTTGTGCCAGCATCCGCGGCGCGGGTTGGAACGCTTGGGGCAAATCTTAGCTGTCAGCCAGGTTGACCCCCTGCTGGATAAAGTGGATCGCATCCGCCAGCCAAAACTCCATCCGGTGGACAGGGATGCCCTTAGCTCAAAGGTCCTTGAGCAAGCTGAGGATGTATACCATGAACTGCAAAGGGTTTCCAGCACCTAGATAGCGGCCGCTTGGTGTTATGACCGCGAGTGGGGGAGTATATTCAATTTTTAATCTTCAATCTTAAATTGAAAGGGGCCGCCGGGATCGACAGCCTCTTGGTGATCCAGGGCTGATGAGGGGCGCATTTCCCCTGTGCCGATCATCCCCAGGGGAATGATCGGCCTTTTATCCTTTATTTCTCAAGCAGGGATCTGCCAGAACAGGATTAAGCTGATGCTTGATCGCTGGGCGGGCTGGGAGCCAGCCGATGGACAATGATGAAGGCGATGGCTCCCAGGATAGGAATCAGCAGCACAATCAATGCCCAGACTGCTTTGGCAAGATCCTCGAGATTGCTTCGCTGGATCCAGAACAGCGTGATTACCACGGAGAGGATCCAGATCGCAAATCCCAGAGTTTGAATGATTTGAAAGCTCATTGGCAATAGGTCCCTGATCTGGTGACGACTAAACGGGATGAGTAATAGTTGGTCAAGCAGCCAAAAGGATAGAAACAAATTTCCAGGTTGCCGTAGGACTGTGTGTACCCATAGCTCTCGAACCTGTGACCCAGAGCGGGGTAAGCGTATTGTCCCAGGCCTTTCCATTTGGCGAAGATGCTGGTTGTCCGTGTGCCCCGCATGTCCATCCAGTTGAAGCGGGCTGGGGCCATTGTATAGCCAGTGTAGTAGGTGACATTGGCCCGGTTCCGTAGTTTAGCGAACATGATGCCATACATGATGACATTGATGCCGCATTCCTGGGTGTAGGTTGTAGCGCTGGCTAAAGTGTTCGATCTGAGCGCCGGCTGTTTCAGATTCTCTGCTGTGACTTCCAAGTAGACCTTCGTTCCCCGCAGCCTGTAGAGCTGTTTGCTTCCCGGGGCCACCAGGACAGGCCGCTGGTTGATGTTATCAATCAGGATGGCGTCTTTTTGCGCCCCGATTGGATCCGGCGAGATCGGGGTGGTCTTGGGACCGGAATGGGGCGGTGGGGTTTCTGGTTTTCCATCCGCTTTCGCTTGTACAGGGCTGCTCAAGGTTGACAAAACTAAACTGATCAAGATCAATACTAGGCTAGGTTTTCGCATATCTCCCCCTGTTTGGTGAATAAGTACTTGGATAGTTTTCTTGTCTCCAGAATACAAGGAAAGAAAAGCCCTGTCAAGCACCTTGTCAAATTAGTTGGCCCAACAATTTATTGATTATTAAGGACTTCAAAGTGGATCAGCTGTCAGCATTTCAGCAGCTATAAAGGAAATGACACACTCCGCGGAGTGTGTCATTTCTCACGAAATGGCGAGGGTCGGGATTGAACCGACGGCCAAGGGCTTATGAGTCCCCTGCTCTACCACTGAGCTACCTCGCCAGGATGGAAAATAGTTTACTATGCTGGAGGGGCTTTGTCAATCTTGGCAGCTGTTTCAGCGCTCATACATGGATTTATACAGCGGCCGCAGCTGGCTGTACATCTTTTTATAAACCTGGTTGTAGAGTCCATCATAGACAGCCTGCGTCGCTGGATCCGGCAGGAAGGTCTCCCCGATCCTGGTCATGTCTCTTACCGCAGATTTAAAATCCGGATGAAGTCCGCTCCCGACTGCCGCGTCGATGGCAGCGCCCAGGCCTGAGGTCTCGTACAGGTGGGGCCGGGAAACCGGCAGCCCGAAGATGTCAGCGGTCAGCTGCAGGGCGGCGTCACTCTGGCTTCCACCGCCAGCTACCCGCAGCTCCTGGATCGGCACCTTGGTTCGCTTATCGGATTTCTCGGCCGCTTCTCGCAGGGCATACGCCAGGCCTTCTAAGATCGCCCGGTAGATATGGGCCCGGGTGTGGCTGTCGCTGAAGCCGATCATCGCCCCCCGGGCTTCAGGTCCCGGGAAACGCAATCCGGGAGACCAGTACGGCTGCAGCACCAGGCCATCTGAGCCGGGTGGGACAGCATGGACCAGGTCATCAAAGAGGTCCTCCGGTTTCACACCCTGCTCTTCCGCCAGTTTTTGCTCCCGTAATCCAAATTCCTTTTTAAACCAGGACACCATCCAGTAGCCGCGGTAGATCTGGATCTCCAGGTTGTAGGCCTCCGGGACCGCTGCCGGGTAGGGGGGTATGAGGGGGATGATCTCCAGATATTGATCATGGGTGGTGTTGAGGGTGGCTGAGGATCCATAGCTCAGGCAGCCCAGTTCAGGACGCAGGCAGCCAGCCCCAAGGACTTCTGTGGCTTTGTCAGCCGCGGCGGCGATCAACGGCAGCCCGGCAGGTATGCCAGTCGCGGCAGCTGCCGGGGCAGTGATCTCCCCCAGCAGCTTTCCTACTGGCACCAGCTCAGGCAGGAGCTCGGGCTCGATGGGCACCGCCTGCCATTTCCAGTCCCAGCTTTTGCACCAGGCCTGTTCCTTGTAGTCAAAGGGCACATAACCCACCTGGCAGGCGACGGAATCCACAAAGCGGCCGGTAAGCCTGTGAGTCAGGAAGCCGGAGAGGAAAAGGTATTTATGAGTCGCGTCCCAGATCTCCGGTTGATGAGCCTGGATCCAATTCGCCTCTGCTTCTGCCTGCAAATAGGCCACTGTCCCTGCTGCGCCAATCAATTTGAATGCAGCACCCCATAAGCCTCCCACCGGATCCAGGCCTTCCGTGCGGCGCTGGTCCAACCAGCTGATGGCCGGGCGCAGGGGATTCCCGTCTTGATCAATATTAAGGACAGTAGCCCGCTGGGTGGTGAGGGCGACAGCCGCTAAGCTGTCTTTATCCTCGCCCTTGTCCCACAGGCCCTGGCAGGCATCACAAACCGCATTCCAGAACACTTCCGGGTCCTGCTCAGCCAGGCCAGGCGCGGTGGAATAATAAGGTTCAATATGGATCTGATTGATATGGAGCAGGTTTCCCTGGGGGTCAAAGATCATCGCCCGCACACTCTGGGTGCCATTATCAATGGTCAATAGATTTTCTGCCATGGCTCTCTCCTGGAAGGCGATTTATTTCTGCGTGCTGCTCAATGCCCGGTGCTAGCCGGATTCAACCTGGTAGGATGCCTGGATCAATTGCCGATAATCCTGGACCTCGCGATCCCAGCGTTCATCCGACCATCCCAACGCGGGGCGGACCACCTGGCCTATCTGGTCTATCAGCTCTATTCCCCCCTTGGGGAGCAGCAAACCTAACCTCAGCCTGCGAAGCAGCAGGTCATCCAGATGGACCACGGCTTCCCTGGGCGCGATTTCTCGCAGCTCAGCCCAGGAATACAGCGTGCCAGGGATCAGCTGATGGTCAGCCGGATCACTCCTGGAGATCCCGGTCACAATGTCGCTGCTGTAGCGTCCCAACAAGCGCAGCTGTTCTGCTGGTGAGAAGTGATCCTTGAGATCCTGCCCCTCAGCAGCTTGGGGATTTCCGAACACCGCCGGTCGTTGCGCTTTGGATCCATTATCGGGTAGATACTTACAAGCTTTTTTCAGTGCGTCCCGGGCCATCAACCGGAAGGTGGTCAGCTTGCCACCGGCTACGGTGACCAAGCCATTCTCATCCCAAATGGCGTACTCCCGGGATTCCTTGGAAGGGTCGATCTTTCCGGTGTTGACAACGGGACGAAGGCCGGAAAAGGTAGCGGTGATATCATTTTCATCCAAATCCTGGGCGGGAAAAACCTGCTGCAGGCCCTGGAGCAGGTAATCGACCTCTTCTCCCCTGATTCCCGGATCAATTTCCAGCTGGGTCCGATGGTCCAGATCCGTGGTGCCAAAAAGGACCACGCCTTCCCAGGGCAGCGCGAAGACCGGACGGCCGTCGTGGGGATGTAAAAAGGTGACCGCCCTGGTGAGTGGCAGCCGATCCTGCTGGAGTATCAAGTGGCTGCCCCGAAGCGGCCGCATGCGGACAGGTTTGCCAAGCTGTTTTCTGAGCTGGTCCACCCAGACTCCGGTAGCGTTGATCACCACGTTGGCTTTGACTTCAGCTGTCCTTGACTCCTCACCTGAGGTATCCTGGAGCAGAACTCCCTGCACCCGGCCGTCCCTGGTTTGCAGGAGCCTGGTAACCCGGGTGTAATTCATTGCCTGGCCGCCCAGCTCCACGGATTCGCGGATCAAGCGTAATACCAGGCGGGCGTCATCTGTTTGGGCGTCAAAATACCGGTAGCCGCCGCGCAGTTCGGGGCAGCTCAGGGGAGGACAGAGGTCCTGCATGTCATAGGTATCATAGGATCTGTGCAGCCATTGGCGGGCCATCAGGTCATAAGCGCACAGGCCCAACCCAAAGATCCAGCCAGGCATGTGATCTCCCTGCCTCCTGACATACAGGAATCCCAGCTGATTGACCAAACCGCGCCCCTCTTTGAGGAGATACTCCCTTTCCCGGACCGATTCCAGGGTCAATTTCAGCTGAGCGGATTTCAGGTACCGTAAACCGCCGTGAACAAGCTTCGAGGAGCGGCTGGAAGTCCCTGCTCCAAAATCGTGCCCGTCTACCAGCAGGGTTTTTAGACCCGCCTGGATTGCCTGCCGGAACACTCCTGCTCCTGTGATACCGCCCCCGATGATGATCAGATCCCAGGTTTGATCAAGATCCCGCCAGGCTTTTTCACGCCAACCATGATTCCAAACCATTATCTTCATCCTTTAATGATGGCTCTTGCAATTCGTCAGTCAAATAATTTCCCTGGATTCATGATCCCTTGGGGATCGAAGCTTCCTGCACTTTCCCGAATAGCATCCATCCCTAAGGGTCCTTTCTCAGCTGGCAAATAGCTTTTGTGGTCGATTCCCACGCCATGCTGATGGGTGATCGTCCCCCGAAATTCCTGGATTTCCTGGCTGGCAGCGCTCTTCATGGCTTTCCAGCGTTCCAGGAGCTGGTCTGGATCTGCCGTCCGCCGGAACAGAAAAGTGGTGTAAATGCTGGCTCCATCATGATAAATATGCGAAAGATGGGTCATCACCAGGGCTTTTTCACCAAACGCGTGGATCGCTTCCTGAATTGCGCCCGGGATGGCCTGGGAGGCCTCCCTTACTTGCGACCAGGGCAGGGCGGTTTCCAGGGTATCCACCGCCAGGCCTGCATCCCAGAGGGTGTTGCGGAGATAAGGTGAGTGAAAGCGGCTTTTTTCCCAGGTGCGGCCAACAATCTCGCCTACAAAGAGACCTCCCTGCGATCGGCAAATGGACCGGGTCCAGCGCCTGGCCAGGGCGGTCAGTCCCGGTGAACCTGTGACCCCGAAAATCAGCAGGCAGCGTTCGTCTCCCTGTCCAAGCAGCCTCAAACCGCGGTCAGCGAGATCGATCCAGGACTTCCCGGAAAGGATCAAGGTGGTCTCGGTCTCGATGGGATTGCTGAGCCGCAGCATGGAGACCGGGATCTCCGATTGAGCGATGGCCCGGACAGCATGAGACCCCTTTTCCCAGCTGGGGAAGAACACGCCGTAAAAGGCTTCTTTCTGGGGCCGGGGCCGGAACCGGACCTGGGCTTTGGAGATGATACCCAGACGGCCTTCCGATCCAAGCACCCATTCGCGAAGGTCAGGTCCGGCTGCGGAGGCTGGATAGGTTGGGAGGACCAGCTGCCCCCGGGGTGTTTCGAGTACGCCTCCGGCAAACATGTCCTCTATGCGGCCGTAATAATAGGATTGCTGGCCAGAGGAGCGGCTGGCAATCCAGCCTCCCAGTGTGGAGTATTCAAAGGATTGTGGAAAATGGCCCAGGGTGTATCCCTGGGAACCCAGCACTCTTTCCAGGGCGGGCCCGGTCACACCGGCTTCGAATTCAGCCAGATGGCTTTCGGGGTCGATCTTCACTAACCGGTTCAATCTTTCCAGGGAGATGGTCAGATTCGGCCTTGGATCGGGCAGGGGATTGATGTGGCCCACCACGCTGGACCCCCCTCCATAGGGGATGACATTCGCGCCGCTTTCCAGGGCATAAGCCAGCAGAGCGGGCAAATCCTCTGTGTTTTCAGGAAAAGCTACTCCATCCGGAAATGTGTTCACCCGGTTGTGGTTGATCGCAACCCAGTCTGGCAGGCTCTGTCCCCTGGCGTGCCGCAAGCGCGGCTCTGGATCGAGGTTGATCAGGGGATGATGGTTTAGACTTGATGGAGGGACTGCAGACAGGATTGACTCCAGATCGGGAACAGGTAGGTCAGGCAGTGGCCCCAGGTAGTTGACCAGGTAATGTCGGGCAGATTCAGGGAGAGGATAATCTGTATGGGGATTGCCCCAGCCTCGCCAGCGCTTCATGATCCACCTCCCAGTTTGCGCCATAAGTCCAGGCTGCCCTGCATGGTCCTTCTCATCAGCGATTCGACAGCGTTCAGATCCGCGCTTTCAGTGCTGGCAAGCAGCTGGTTGTAAAATTTCCGGGATTCAGCCCGGCATTCCTCAAATGAGAAATAATTCCTGCCCATTTCAGCATAGATCTCCTGGAAACCATTCAACAGCAGCTGGAAGATGGGATTTTCCGCGCAGCTGGTGAGGGTGTGGTGCAGTTCCCAATCAAAAGCCGCGAAAGCCGCTGGGTCCCTGTTTAACTCTTCAGACCCTTTTAGGAAGGCTGCAATTTCCGAGGAGGCTCTTTGCACAGCTTGCCTGGCATAGGTCGGGGCCAGCAGCAGCCGGATTTCGAGCAGATAGGCTACAAAGTCCGGTGATTGATGATGGGGAGAGGTCGCCAGCGCGGAAAGCGTTGCCAGGCTGCCTTCCTGCCAGTAATCCCTGACCCGGGTGGATTTTCCCTGCTGGATATCCAGCCAGCCATCCCGCGCCAGCCGCTGCAGGGCCTCCCGCAGGGTGGGGCGAGTGACCCCGAGCTGATCGGAGAGGTCCCGCTCGCTGGGCAGGGTGCTGTTTACGGGAAAAGTGCCATCCAGAATGGCCTTCAACAGTTCACTTTCGGCGTATTCCGCGGGTTTTCGGGGCGGCGAAAAAGACATGGAATTGGGCTCCTAAGTGGTAAGAGGTCTGACAAGTTCATAATAGCTGATTAAGGCAGCCCGGTCAATATCTGTCGGCCAAGATTTTCTCTGTAGAAACGGACTCACCATGAGGTACACTTGGGGTATTAGAGAACAAGTCGAGGTGAAAATTGAAAACGATACTGATCACAGGAAGCAGCCGGGGAATCGGTTTTGGGCTGGCCCAAGAATTTCTCGCTTCCGGGCACCAGGTATTTTTGAATGGCAGGAAAAGAGAAACCCTGGATCAGGCCCTGGAGACCCTGGCTGACCGCTACCCGCGAGAAAGGATAGGGGGATTGGCTGCCGATGTGAGCGGTTATTCCCAGGTCGTTCACCTTTGGGATCAAGCCCGGGACCGCTTTGGCGAGGTGGATATCTGGATTAATAATGCGGGTGTAGGACAGTCACAGTCCGCTTTCTGGGAGCTGGAGCCGGACTTGATTCTGGAATTGCTGAGCACGAATCTCCTGGGCGCGATGTACGGCTCCCAGGTAGCCCTGGACGGATTCCAGAGACAGGGTTGGGGCGCGCTGTACAACATGGAAGGCCTGGGGAGCGATGGCCGGAGAGTAGAGGGTTTGACTTTGTACGGCACCACCAAACGGGCCTTGAATTACCTCACCGATAGTCTGGCAGCGGAGATGGAAGGCACGGATATCATTGTGGGGGCGATCAGCCCCGGCATGGTGATGACTGACCTGAACCTGGAGCGGTTCAGGAATCGTCCTCCCGGGGAGTGGGAGGACGCCAGGCGGATCTTCAATATCCTGGCAGACCATGTAGAGACAGTGACACCATATCTGGTTCAGCGTGTCCTTGAAAACGAAACCAATGGTGTCAGGATCCAGTGGTTGACGCGCTGGAAGGTGATCTGGCGCTTCCTGACCGCTCCCATCAGGAAGCGAGACTTATTTGCGGATTATGGTCTTTGATGGGATTGCCTCACCTCATGAAATAACAAAAAACCGGTCAGAAGACCGGTTTTATTATTGGGGCGAGCGACGGGACTTGAACCCGCGACGGCCGCATCCACAGTGCGGTGCTCTACCGACTGAGCTACGCTCGCCATATCAGAAAAATTATATCACGCGGGGGAACCGTTATCAAGCAGCTCCCGAACAGCCTGGACCAGGTCTTCTCGAAGCACGGTAGACTGTTCCCTGGATGCCAGATCCTTGATGGCCACCGTGCCTGCCTGGACCTCCTCTGGCCCCAGAATAACGGCCACCCTGGCTCCGATTCGATCGGCATGCTTGAACTGCTTACCCAGTTTTTCGGGTGTGGGATAGGTATAAACCGGGATGCCTGCCTGGCGAAGATCTGCGCTCAGCTGATATGAGGCCAGCTGTGTTTCATCGTCAAAGACAGTGACAATCACTTTGGCGGGTGAGGTATCGCGGTCGGAGGGCAGCAGTCCTAGCTCATCCAGCACAACGGTCAGCACCATATCTCCCATCGCGAAACCCACCCCCGGGAGAGGTTGACCGCCTACATCCGCCAGCAGGTTGTCGTACCTGCCTCCGCCGGCGATGGAGCGGTTGACATCGGCGTTGATTGCTTGCGCTTCAAAGACCGTGCCGGTGTAATAATCCAAACCGCGGATGATGCGCGGGGCGTATTCAACATAATCAGCGATCCCCAATGCCTCGACAGCTTCGAAAAAACGGGGTAGTTCGGCAGACTTTTTCCAGAGATCGTCCGTTCCCAGTAGGGACTGGATCCCGGAAAACTGCTCTTCAGCCAGGCCCATATCAAGAGCATAAGCTTTCCAATCCTCCTCACTGAGCTTATCTCTGCGGTCGATCACCCGGAAGGCGATCCCCTGCAGATCCCTGGAAATCCCCAGCCCAGCAAGTTCCTTTTCCATCAACCGCCGGTTATTGATGAACACCTTGACATGATCTGGCCCCAAGCCCACTTTCTGGAACAGGCTGGCCATCAAGGCTGCCATTTCCGCGTCCGCTTCCGGGCTGTCCACGCCGATCAGATCCGCATTCCACTGGAAAAATTCCCGTCCCCTGCCTTTTTGGGGGCTCTCATAGCGCCAGAACGGGCCAAAGGACCACCAGCGCAGCGGATAGTACAGCTGCTGCTGTTTCTGGGCGATCATCCGTACCAGAGAAGGGGTCAATTCAGGACGGAGGGCGATCAGGTTATCACTTTTATCTGGGAATACGAATGACTGCTCTTTGACCAGTTCATCCCCGGATTTGGCGGCGTAGAGTTCGATCGATTCCAGATATGGGCCGTCAAATTCCTGGTACCCGTAAGCTTCTGATACTTCCCGGATGGTGTTCCAAAGCCAGGCATTGACCGCTTTTTCAGCGGGGTAAAAATCACGGGTTCCTTTGACGGGTTTGATGATGTTCTTCATATATATCTATTCCTGAAGGATAGTCTATTGCTCAATGCCAGCCCGGGCAGTAGGGACAGTCTTCTCCTTTGGGGTAATCCACACCTTCTTCGTGGGGACAGGAGAGCACCCATTCACTGGTGATGACCCGGGAAACGGCCTGGTCTTTGATGAATTGGGAAATTTCTCTGGCAGCTTCCACGTCATCAGCTACATCTTCCCCGGACCATTCTTTGATGATGGGAAGACGATCTTTTTCATCCAGGATGCCAACCACAATTTTGCTGGCTGTCTCGGGGGAAGGGCCATGGTACGTGATCGTCGCCAGGGGATAGGTATTGTTTTCTGCGACCAGCTGCCTGAAACGTGCCAGACGCTGAGCGGCGAGCGCTTTTTGGGAGTTGTCCTGAGCCATTGATATCTCTCCACCTGTGCTGGTTCCAGCCGAAAGGATTGTAGCATCCCGATCTGATAGTCGTCAATCCTAATAGACGAGTCTGGGAGCATGCAGAAGAAAACTGGCAAGGTACTTGCACAAAGATAGCTAAGCATATTCAGAAAGACCAAAACTTGAGGTATACGATGAAAAGTAAACTGTGTATTCTTGTCTGTATATTGATGGGGCTGTTGATCTCCTCCTGTGGAGCCATTCCTACGCTGCCGCCGCTGGATGCAACGGTATCAGTGCCGACCGCTCAGTTCACGATCGCTTCTGAGCTTACGACAGAGCAGGGGCAGGTTGATCATCAGGGGACCGCTGAAAGCCCCTCTGGGACCCCCTCTGAGCCTCTAGGGACGGTCAATATCCAGCCTCAACCCACTGCAACCCGGTTTCAGGCCCAAGAAACGGATCCGGTGACAGAAACTCTTACACCCACTGCGTTTGCGACTCTCGCAGCCACCCCGACAGCGATAACATTCCCTTATCAAACCCAGGTCAATAACCCCCATTACCTGTCAAATTTCGCCCGTCCGGACCTGGGCTGCGGTTGGTTGGGCATCGGTGGACAGGTGTTCAACAGCGAGGATGTGGTGCAAAAGGACGTCATCATCAAGGTGGGGGGCGAGTTAGCTGGATCCCCGATCGTGGAAGAGATGACCATGCCCCTGGCCGAACCTGAAATCGATTCTGCGTATGGCCCGGGGGGCTATGAATTGACTTTGGCGGAAGCCCCGGTGGATAGTGATTCTACAGTCTGGATCCAGCTCTTCAGCCTGCAGGGTGTCCCCCTCACGGAGCGGATTTCGATAATCACCTACGATGACTGCCAGAAGAATCTGCTGTTGATCAACTTCGTTGAAGAGTAGGCCATCAACTCTTTAAGATTTAGTCAAGACCAACCACATAGCGGGTGGTTCACCCTTTTGGGCGCTTCGCGCCCTCAACTCACTAAAGTGTTAATCAAAAAAGCGGGGCTCAGAAGAGCCCCGCTTGGGCTATTTACAACCTTTCTTGGACTTGTACAGGCAGCATGGCAAACCCGGTGATGATCTTGGGATAGAAATCGGTTGATTTCTGGGGCATCTTTTCTCCTGCGTCCGTGCAGGCGGTGACCTGCTCGATCCGGGTGGGATTGAGGATGAATAGAAAAGCAGTTTCTGAATCTTTTACTTCCTCATAGCCCAGGTCTGGTTCCCGGAGGTACTTGATGTTTTCCAAATCGTCGATTTTTTCTTGATCCACCTCGACAATCTCTGAGAGCAGCAGGGAGTGCAGAATGCTGACATCCAGTTCCCGCCAGGATTGAGCCCGGTCTGGTTCTAGCGCTTCCATCACTTTCGGTGCGGTAAGGCGCAGGATATAGGCACCCTGGGAAGTGACAAAGCCAAATACGCCTACTTGATGGCCGATGTTTTGCAGGCGGTCCTCCAGCGCAGCCCGGTCTGCGACTTCTTCCACCTGGAAATATTCTTCCGCTCTGGATAGGATCTGATCCGTGGTGACAGCTTGATGGTCAAAGATCAGCCGGTGCGTGGGCAGGATGGACAGACCAGGATCGCTCATGCTCACCATGGCGACCATGCGGTAATTGAATCCCGCATTCCCGGGCGCGTCAGGATGTTTCTCCTTCATCTCGGCCTGGTAATTCAGGGCGGTTTCATAGCGGTGGTGGCCATCGGCGATGATCAAGTTGCGTTTTGGGGCCATTTCAGCGCTCACCGCGGCAATCACGTCGGGGTCCTTTACCACCCAGACCTGGTGCAGCACATCCTTTTCATGGAGTTCCTTGGCTTCGATATCCGGAGGGCGTTGGATAGCCTTGTCAAAAATGGCGGAGATCTTGTTCTCCGGGTCAGGATAAAGCATGAAAATGTTGCCAAAGTAAGTTTCTGTGGCCCTGGTGAGATTCAAGCGGTCCACTTTTGGTCCGGCGTGGGTTTTCTCATGGGGGAGGACGATTCCCTCCTCGAAAGGGGACAATTCAAAGGCATTGATAAAGGCTTTGCGGGTGATGGACTCGCCGGAGGGTAAATTGAAGGTTTGGTGGTAAACGTAATAGGCGGGTTGTTCTTCCCGGATCAGGACCCCTTCCTCCAACCATTGGTTCAGGAAGTCATTCGCCCTGGTGTAGACATTATTGGATTCTGAGTCCTGGGCTGTTTCCTTGCCTTTGATAATGCGGGTGATGTTATATGGGCTGAGGTCGTAATATTGGTCCTGCAAGCCATAGCGAACCCGATCATAGGGTTGGCTGATCACATGATCGATCGAGTCGATCTTCTCCTGGTTATAGCGAATCGCTCGAAACGGTTTGATGTTTGCCATACTGGGTTTGCCTATCCTTTTAATGATTCGATGACTTTCTGGGCCGCGATCTGGCCCACACGGGCTTTAGCTTCCTGGGTGCCAGCTCCTACGTGGGGGGAACCGATCACCTGATCCAGCGAATAGAGTTTGGGATCGCCGAGGGGTTCCTCTGCGTAGACATCGAGAGCCGCGCCGGCAACCACCCCGTCCTGAAGTGCCTGATAAAGGGCGTCTTCATCAATGGTCCCACCCCGGCCGCAGTTGATGATCCGCACGCCTGTTTTGATCTTTCCAAAAGCCTCTTGGCCAAGGATGTTGTGGGTCTCATCGGTGTGGGGTACATGCAGGCTGATGAAGTCCGATCTGGTAAGCAGCTCGTCCAGCTCGACTAGTTCGATGTTTTCCAAGACTGTGACATAGGGATCATAAGCTACCACGGACATACCGAGGGCGATGGCCCGGTCGGCGACGGCCCGCCCAATGCGCCCGGAGCCGATCAAACCCAGTGTTTTTCCAGCCACCTCAATGCCTGTGAAGGCTTTCTTCTCCCATTTGCCTTCTTTCATGGAGGCGGTCATCTGGGGGATGCGGCGGGCTAAGGCCAGCATGTAGCCTACCGTCAGCTCAGCCACGGATTGGGTTGAGGCAGTGGGCGTGTTAAGGACCTGGATGCCCTTCTCTTTCGCATAGGCAACATCGATATTGTCCAGTCCGACACCCGCCCGGACGATGGCTTTGAGGGTCTTTCCGGCGTCGATCACTTCCCGGGTGACCTTGGTCCGGCTGCGGACCACCATGCAGGGAAATTCAGGGATGGTTTCTATGAGTCCTTCGGGGGTGATATCCGGTTGATTGACAACTTCAACCCCGGCCTCTTCGATGGTTTTCAAGGCTTTGGGATCGGTTGCGTCGCATATTAAAACTTTCATTTTTCCTCTCAAGATTACCAGAGGGGTTTCCGGTTGAGAAACCCCTCGAAATTATTTACAGGTCAAGAATATCTTCAATCTGGTCAGTCAGCCACTGGACATCCTCCAGCTGCAGGTCTCCCATATGGGCGATCCGGAAACAGGTGCCCTTGAGGTCTCCGTAGCCGTTGGAGATCATCGCGCCTCTTTTCGCCAGCTCAGCGTTTAGAGCCACAACATCAATCTCGCGTGTGTTGTGGACGTTGGTCACAGTGGGGGAGAGATAATTCTCATCGCTGTAAAGATCAAAATACTGCTTGGTCCATCCCCGGACATGTTCTGCCATATCCAGGTGGCGCTGGAAGCGTTTTTCTGGCCCTTCAGCATAAATGCGGTCCATCTGCACGTTGAGGGCGTTCACCAGGCTGATGGCTGGGGTCGCCGGGGTTTGATGCTTGATGGCTTTCTTTTCCAGGGCTTCAAAGCTGAAATAGTACCCCCTGTTTTCTACAGAGAGGGATTTCTCAAGGGCCCGGTTAGAGACTGTGACCACACACAGTCCCGGGGGCAGGGCAAAGGCTTTCTGCGTGCCAGCCAAGACCACATCCAGGTTCCATTCATCAACTTTGATGTCTGTACCAGCCATGGAGCTGACCGCATCCACACAAACCAGTACGTCGGGGTATTTCTCTTTCACCAAAGCGCCGATCTCTTCCAGGGGATTCATCACCCCGGTCGAAGTTTCGTTGTGGGTGATGCATACGGCTTCAAATCCACCTTTCGAGAGGAACTCGTCGACCATCTCGGGCGTGGTCGCCTGGCCCATTTCGACCTTGATGACCTCAATTTCCTTGCCATTCAATTTGGCGATCTCAGCCCAGCGTTTAGAGAAAGCACCGCAATCCGTCATCAGAACTTTATGGTTGACCAGGTTGCGGACCGCGCCTTCCATCATCCCTGTCGACGAGGAGGTGGACAGATAGATATGTCCATCGGTGTGGAGGAATTTCCTCAACTTGGTTACTGTTTCTCCATGTAAATCTGAATAAAGGGAATCCCGATGCCCGATCATTGGAATCGACATCGCTTCCAGGATCTCATCATCGACGTGTGTGGGTCCTGGGATAAAAAGCTTCTTGTACACGGATACCTCCTTAGAGGGTAATGAGTTTTAATTGTTCAGGGCAAATCCCGGCGCAGTCGCTTCTCAGAACTGCCCGATGGTTGTAGTTTAATCGAACTGATTTAGAGTGTCAATTGATACCGCCCGGCTTAATACGTTTATCACCTTTTAGGGGATGAACAATCTGCAAAAGCCAGGGTGGTTAATCCAAAAGAAGAGATTTTTGAGAAAAAATCTCTTCTTTGAGACAGCCTTATCGATCTGATTCAGTTGATCAGACCCTTCTCTTTGAGGATTGGCCGGGGATCAACGATATTCTTGTGCAGAGCCGCTGCTTTATCTGGCAGTCCAAGGGCAATGGCCATGATCTGGGTGAAATAGATGATCGGTACCTGGTGGTCAATGTCCATCTGGAACTGCCTGGCATCCAGGTTCATATGACACAGCGGGCAGGAAACAATGATAGCATCGGCGCCCTGGTCAATGGCTGCCTGGATGATCTTAGCGCTCAGGTCGACCACAATTTCAGGTTTTGAGAGGGCGTGTCCAGCTCCGCAGCAGGATGTCTTATAGGGCCAGTCCAGCACTTCAGCGCCCATGGCTCGCATCAGGATATCCATATCCATGGGATATTCTGGATGCTCAGCTTCGGTTACTTCTGGCGGCCGGGTCAGCAGGCAGCCGTAGTAGCAAACCAAATTCAAGTCTGTCAGCTGCTTTTCCGTCATCTCAGCCACTTTCTCAGGTCCAACATGGTTGTAGATGGATTCAATCATTGTGCTGACATAAACCTGGTCCTGGTATTCGTAATCCAGGAGCTGGTTGGCTTTATCCTTGTGGTCGGGATAATTGCGGATCTCATACTGGGCAGCCTTATGGCGGTTATAGCATGCTGCACAGGGCATGGTCACTTCTTTGTATCCCTGCTTTTCGATCAAAGCCAGGTTTTCCATGGGGAGATGAAGGGCCGCTTCCGGATCAGCCCGGTGGGCAGCTGAACTGCCGCAGCAGACCCAGCCCTTGGGTTCATCGAGATCAAAATCGAGGGCTTTGGCGACTTCCAGTACGGAATGATTGTATTCCGTTGCCGTGGTCTCCAGAGAACAGCCTGGATAATAGGCTACCCGGTCCGCAGCGTTGGGTTGAGGTTTGACTTTCTTTTTACTGGGCATTCTCGCCGGATGGGGCAGGAGCCCGACCTTTCCTTTCTGGAAGAAACGCAAATAAAGCTGGAGATCGTCCAAAAGGGTTCGAGGACTCTGTAAGATCAGTTCTGCCATCAAACCCGGCTCATACGATCTGCCCCACAGACCCACTTCGCGCATGAACGCTCTGTTGAAGCGGTTTGTTTCCGGGACCTTGGGTTTGATTCCCTGCTCAAGGCTTTCCCGGGTCAGAAATTCCATGATGCCGGTAATGTTCAGTCCCTGGGGACAGCGGGTTGTGCAGGTCAAACAGGATGAGCACAGCCAGGGGGTTTTAGAATCAAGGGCGATGTCTTCCTGACCGAGCTGAACGGCTCTCATGATCTGGTTGGGCTGCCAATCGAAATAATCTGCGACAGGACACCCGCTGGTGCACTTGACGCACTGATAGCACAGATAGACGTTTTCTCCAAGTTCTTCCTGGATCCTTTCCGCCAGATTCCCATTAATGGTGATGGTTGGCTGTTCTGCGACTTTGGTTTCCTCTGCCATGGTACCTGTCCTCTTGAAATACGGATAAAAATTCTTAATTCACTTCTGGACGCGGATATAATCCTGCGCCTTCGATGATGGGTTTAACTGCTTCTTCCCACTCGATGGCCATCACATGGACCCCCGCCACACCTTCAATCTTTTGCATTTCTTTGATCAGGTCTATGCAGACCTGGATGCCTTCCTCCCGCCAGGCTTTGGAGCGGGCTTTCTTCTCTTCTGGTGAGAGATCGGCGGATTTTTTCCCGGCCCATTCTTTTCCGGCCTCTGTCATGCGGTCGATGACTTCGTCAGGCACCAGGATGCCGGGGACGTTCTTTTTCATGTATTTCGCCATCCCGGGGCTCTTGATCGGCCCCACACCGGCTAGAATATAGGCGTTCTCATGCACACCCATTTCTCGGACTTTTTCCATGTACTCAGCAAAAGCCTCGACATCGTAAATGAGCTGGGTCTGGATGAAGTTAGCTCCCGCTTTGACCTTTTTCGCCAGACGAAGAGGGCGGAATGGTACCGGATCCGCGAAAGGAGCTGCCGCGGCTCCGATCAGGAATTTTGCGGTTTGTCCTTTGAATTCATCCCCGCATTCGAATACCGCCTTGTCCCGCATATCGGTGACCATTTGCACCATCTGCAGTGAGTCCATGTCGTAAACATTCTTCGCTGTGGGATGATTGCCAAATATCTGATGATCGCCGGTCAGGCACAGCAGGTTGCGCAAGCCCAGGGCATAAGCCCCCAGGAGATCTGCCTGGATCGCCAGCCGGTTGCGGTCCCTGCAGGTCATTTGGATGACCGGCTCGAGGCCATCCTGGAGAACCAGTGTGCCAGCGCCAATGCTGGACATGCGCACGATCGCAGTCTGGTTATCGGTGATGTTGACCGCGTCCACATACCCTTTCAGCAGCTCCGCTTTTTCATGTATGACAGCTGGATCTGCACTTTGGGGAGGGCCAAGTTCTCCGGTAACGACAAAATGGCCAGCCATGAGCATTTTTTCTAGATGAGATCCAACCATGTATCCGTTATCTTTGCCGCTCATCAATGTTTCTCCTCAACTTACGATTCCAATTCATCTGTAATCAGCCGCAGATCTTCGCGGACAATTTTCCTGGGGCCACCATCACGGGAAACCTGCCAATTCTTTGGTGGCTGCAGTTCAAGCAGGTAGCTCTCTTTGCCCATCTCTGTCAAGCGGTCATAGATCAACTGCCAGGCGCAGGGGATATCAGGGTCCACTTCGCAGTGGCCGGCTTCTGAGCCTCCGCAAGGACCGTTGAGAAGGGATTTCGAGCAGCGGGCAATCGGACATATCCCGCCTGTCAGTCCCAGCACACAATCACCGCAGGCTGCGCAGCGCTCTTCCCAGACGCCCTGTTCAGATGGTATCCCGAGAAATGTTGTGTTCAAGCCGGGGATAACCCATTTATCCGGGAAATGTTTGGCCATCGCCTGGACACCGATTCCGCAAGCGAGCGAGAGGATGATATCAGCCTCAGCGACTTCCTTTTCGATTTCATCCAGATATTCCCATTCACATTGGCGTTGGACAGTGACGTCACTGACTTCCTGGGGTTGTCCGTTGAGCTTGGAAGACATGCGCAGCGATGAGGAGAGTATTTGGGCTTCTCGCGATCCTCCCGCAAAGCATACCGTTACACAGGTGCCGCATCCGACAACCAGTACATTTCCGGCATCTCCCAGTAATCCTTGTATTTCCTCGAGGGGTTTTTGTTCGCCAATAATCATGCTTATCTCCTCTCATTCATTTTGATAACCAACAAATATGGGTGATGATTTCTTTTTTTCTAACCTTTTACTTAACTGGGTTTGGCCCAATTTCAGCCAGTATCTTCCCTACCTCTTCAGTAAATTTCACAAATTCAGCTGCCATGGCCGCTGATACATTGACCATTTGCACCCGTTCAGGGTTGACCCCAATCTCTTCCAGGATCGACTGAAGGTATTTTACTCTATTTTTGGCCCGAACATTACCTTCCAGGTAATGGCAGTCGCCAGGAAGTCAACCCGCAACCATGATCCCATCTGCGCCTTCTTCCAGGGCTTCGAGGAGAGTTAAAACATCAATTCTCCCTGTGCAGGGGACTTCTACAATTTTCACGGCTGGAGAATACTGCATTCTCAGCCCGCCAGCTAAATCAGCTGCCGCATAAGCACAATGTTGGCAGCAGTAGGCGACGATTTGGGCCTGATCAGCTTTGGTATCCACAGGATTTATACTCCATTGCCGGGAATCCGGCATGTTGACGTTAATCACATTTTTTTAAATCATATGCAAGGTTAAATCTGCTGGGTCCAGTAAAGCAGCCACTTTGGCTTTCAGTTGTGCGTCTGTGTAATACATCAGATCAATTGCCTGGGCGGGACACTCAGCGACGCATATGCCGCATCCCTGACAAACAGCTGGTTCAATATAGGCCGCTCCCATGATCTCCCCGGCGCCTTGAACATCCTTCTCGATCACTGGGACTTCAAAGGGGCAGACCCGCACGCAAGTCAAGCACCCGGTGCACTTGCTTTGATCAACAACCGACACACTGCCCCCAGCTTGCAGCGTGTCCTTGGAAAGCACGATAGAAGCCCGGGAGGCAGCTGCCTGGGCCTGGATCATGCTCTCCTCGATCAACTTGGGATAATGTGCCAGGCCGGCCAGATAGATGCCCTCGGTTGCGAAGTCAACCGGGCGGAGCTTGACATGCGCTTCAAGGAAAAAACCATCCTGGTCCAGGGAAACTTTAAATAGATTGGCCAGCTTTTTCATGTCTGGGTTGGGGATGACGGGCATGGACAGCACGAGCAGGTCAGGATTAAAAACTGTCTGCCGCTTGAGTGACAGATCCCAGCCACTGACCAGGATTTCAGGGTCGTTATGGATGGGAGATATCCTGGAGCTTTCGATCTCCACTTCAGGTTGATGATCATCGTCATACCGGAAAAACAAGACACCTGTTTCTCGAACATCCGTGTAGAGCTGTTCTGTTAACCCGTAAACCCGGATATCTTTGTACAGGATCTGGATCTGCAGGTCAGGATAGTCTTGCTTTAGTGCCAGGGCGTTCTTCAAAGCGTTTGTGCAGCATATTCTGCTGCAGTATTCCTCAGCGGGACCAACACATTGGATGATCACGATCGAACCATCCGGGGGTAAGGTTTCTTTTAAAGCACCTTCAACCAACTTGGCTTCCAGGTCCTGCTGGGTGATCACTCGAGGATGGGCCCCGAATCCGTATTCACCGCCGCGGTACTCTTCCCCGCCTGTTGCCAGGATGGTTGCTCCGTGCCGGATGCTGACCACTTCCCCGGTGTTGTTCTCAATCTGGCTGGTGAAATTCCCTTTGAATCCGCTGGTCCCGATCACCCGGGCATTTAAATGTTTGGTGATCAGGGATTGGCTTTGGATTTCATCGACCAGTTTAGAGAGTATCTTTTGCGGGTCGTATTCAGCGAGGGGTGTAAAGAGGTGATTAAGCTGGCCTCCCAGCCGGCCCTCTTTCTCTATAAGATGAACCGGAAAGCCTTGTGCCGCCAGGGTGAGGGCGGCGGTCATTCCCGCAGCGCCTCCTCCAACCACAAGGGCTGTCTTTTGGACCGGAACATCGATCATTTGCAGCGGTTTGTGGCGGCTGACCTTGGCGACCGCCATCGTGATCAAATCCTGGGCTTTTTCGGTCGCTAATAGATTGTTGTCGGAATGCACCCAGGAACATTGGTTGCGGATGTTGGCCATCTCGAATAGGTACGGATTCAATCCCGCATCCCGGATGCTGTCCTGGAAGAGAGGTTGGTGCGTCAATGGTGTGCAGCTGGCGACCACAACCCGGTTGAGATTCTCATCTACCACCGTTTGCGTGATGTGTTTTATGCTGTCCTGCGAGCAGGAATAGAGATTGGATTCGGCATGCACTACCTGCGGCAGGTCCGCCGCGTATGCTGTAACTTGATCAATGTCCAGATAACCCCCGATGTTGGTTCCACAATGGCAAATAAAAACACCGATCCGGGGCGGCTGGCAGCTGGTATCGCGCTCATCTGGATAGGTTCGGGAGCTGGTCTGGGTGTTCCTGGCTTCCCCCAGGAAAGACGCAGTAGCACCTGCCGCGCCGCTGGCTTCCATCACCGATTCCGGGATGTCTTTTGGACCGCGGAATGCCCCGGCTGTGAAGACACCTGGCAGGCTGGATTCGAGGGGAGATTCTGCATGGGTTTGGCAAAAACCGCTCTCATTCAATTCCAGGCCTAACTGCTGGGCCAGCAGCTTGAGATTTTCAGGGATTTCCATGCCCACGGATAGGACCACCATATCGAAGGTATCTTCCCCGATGAGCCCTGGCAGCTCAGCGTTGGCAGGAAATTTCAGGATGAGATTATTGTCCGCAGGGGTCTCAGTGATTGAGGATACCCGGCAATAATGATACTGAATGCCATACTGGTCCTTTGCCCGATTGTAATAATCCCAGTACCCTTTAGAGAAGGCCCGCAAATCCATCTGGAAGATGTGAATATCGAGTTCAGGATGATGTTCCTTGGCGATCACGGCTTCTTTGGTGGCAGCCATGCAGCAGATCGAAGAACAGTAGTGGTGTTCCTGGTCCCGGGATCCAATGCATTGTAAAAAGGCGATCTTGCGGGGGATTTGATCATCCGAAGGGCGTTGGATATGGCCCATAGTCGGTCCCGAGGCAGAGAGCAGGCGTTCAAATTGGATCGATGTCAGGACATTGGGATAGCGGCCAAATCCGTATTCTTCAGCTTTTTCGGCCTGATAGGTTTGATATCCGGGGGCAAGAATGACCCCGCCGACCTGCAGGGTCCTTTCCGTTGCGACCAGGTCATGATCGATGGCGTCTCTGCCGCAGGCGAATACACAGGACATGCATTCCGAGCATATTCCACAGGCCAGGCAGCGGGCTGCTTCCTCCATCGCCCGCTCTTCATCGTAGCCCAATACCACTTCCTGAAAATTATCCAGCCGGGATTCAGGTTCGATTTCCGGAAGCGGGACGCGGGGTTTGCGTTCAATCTCTCCTCTTTGTACCCGTTCCTCGATGTCCTGGCTGGACAACTCGACTACCGGCAGGGGAGGTTTCCTGGCGGGTTCAAGGTGTTTACCCTGCAGAAAGCGGATGATCGATCTGGCAGCTGTGTGCCCACTGGCGATAGCCTCGATCACGAAGGCTGTGCCGTAAATGCTGTCACCCGCGGCGAAGACGCCTTCCCGGGTAGCGGCAAAGGTGTTGGGATTGATAGCAATCGTGTTTTCACCGGTGATGCCAACTCCAGCATCGTCCGGAATGAAAGCCAAACCGGCCCGCTGGCCAACAGCGAAGATCACCGTATCACAATCCAGGAAGTGTTTGCTCTCAGGGACAGGAACAGGCCTGGGCCGGCCTGATTTGTCCAAAAGACCGGGCTCGGTTTCCTCAACCCACATCCCGGACAGCTTGCCTTTTCCCGCACCAATGATTTCCGCTGGACTGGTTTGAAAATGGAACTGGATGCCTTCCTCCCGGGCATGGCGGATTTCCTCCTCGCCGGCAGATGCGTCCTCTTCCCGTCTGCGGTACACGATATGGACTTCTCTTTGCAGGCGCAAAGCGGTGCGGGCAACATCCATCGCCACGTCGCCCGCACCGACAACTGCAACTTTCTTTCCAAGATCCGGAATCTCACCCAGCCTGACATCCCGGAGGAAATTTGTGCTGACCAATACACCGTCCAGATTCGAGCCGGGGATGGGAGGCCGCACGCCTTCATGTGCTCCAGCAGCGATCAACACGGCCTGATAGCCTTCTTCAAAGAGGTTGTCCAAATCATCCACCTTGTGATTGAGTTGAAGGTCAACCCCAAGATCGATAATATCTTGCACTTCCCGGTCGACAATGTCAGTCGGAAGCCGGTATTCCGGTACGCCCACCCGCAGCATCCCCCCAGCTACGGGCAGGGCTTCAAACACGGTCACCGGGTATCCGTTGTGGATGATGTCCTGGGCAGCAGTTAACCCGCAAGGCCCGGCTCCAATGATGGCTACCTTTTGTTCTGGATGGGTGATTTCCACAGCTGCTGCCGGTTCCCTGGGCTGCTGGTAGATCTTGTCGGTCACAAAACGCTTCAGGGCCCGAATATTAATAGGCTCATCCAGTTTGTCCCGATTGCAGGCATCTTCGCAGCGGTGGTTGCAAATTCTGCCGCAGATCCCAGGAAAGGGGTTATCCATTTTGATCACCCGCAGCGCGTCTTCCCAGCGGCCTTCGCGGATCAGAGCGATGTAGCCCTGCGCTCGTTGGCCTGTGGGACAGGCATCCCGGCAGGGTGCTACACCTGCTTTCTGGATCGCGTAGGCATTAGGGATCGCCTGAGGATAGGCTTTGAAAACAGCGGTACGCTGGATCAAATCTTCATTGAAAACATCGGGAACGATCACGGGACAGACTTCTACGCAGTCATTGCAGGCCACGCACTGCTCGATATCGATATATCTGGGTTCCTGCCAGACCTGGACAGAGAAATTCCCTTTCTGACCGGAAATTTGGTGGATGGTCGCGTTGGTGATGATATCAATATTCGGGTGCCGGCCGGTTTCGACCAGCTTAGGACTGATGTTGCACATTGCACAGTCGTTGGTTGGAAAGGTTTTATCCAACTGGGCCATTTTCCCACCAATGGCGGTCTTATTTTCCACCAGGTAGACTTTGAAACCCTGGTCAGCCAGGTCCAAGGCGGATTGCATACCGGCGATACCGCCGCCTAAGACCAGTACAGATCCTATTTTTTTGGTTTTGCCCTTTCCGTTATGGGGATCGATGCGGGGGTCGTTGGATGAGGAAGGGAATGACATCTGTTCCATTTGATCACCCCGTTCTATTGACTGAGCTGTTATCTGGCTCGAATTCGGCTTATGGCAGCCACTCTCTTCTACGCATCTCAGGCGTGGATAAATTAAGGGGGATTTGTACCGTGAAGCGACTGCCTGTGATGGCACCGTTCTTCCCGGTCAGGTTCTCAACCAGGATATTGCCGTTATGAGCGTCCATGATCTTCTTGGCGATGGAAAGCCCCAGTCCCGCCCCAGGCGAATCCCCCACATTGCTGGCCCGGAAGAAGTCGGTGAAGATGTAATCAATATCCTCTGGCGGAATTCCCGGGCCGCTGTCCTCAACCAGGAAGATCAAATGTTCCTCTTCATACCAGGCTCTAAAGAAGACGATGGAATCTTCCGGTCCAAACTTGATGGCGTTGTTGAGCAGGTTGGTAAATACCTGGCGCATCCTCCTTCGACTGCCCACGATGGGTTTGAACTCCGCAGGCGGCTGGATCCTGATCTGGATATTTTTCTCCGCAGCAGCAAGGCGGGTGTCTTCGATGGATTCCCGACCTACTTCGCCCGGATCGAACCACTCAAAATCAGCCTGAATCTGTTCCGGACGCATCCGGGCCAGATCGACCACATCGCTGATCAGCGCCGAAAGGTCTGTGACCCGCACCACACAGCGGTTGAGCATCCGCTCCTGCTTCTTGTTAAGTTCCCCAGCAAAACCGCCCAGGATGGTTTGTAGATAATTCTCCACTGCAGCCAGCGGTGTTCGCAATTCATGGGAAACAATGGATAGGAAGTAGGTCAGTGTGTTGGTGGCGCTCTGATAGCGCCCTCTGACCAGGCTGGTGATAGCGGTCAGGACCTCAAATCCTGCTTCAGGATGCCTGGAAAGATATTCCCGTAACTTTACACCGTCGATGACACAGACGCGGGTAGGTTCAACCGCGATTACCGATGCAGAATGGGTCTGTGATTTAGTCAGGGTCGAAAAACCAGCGATCTGGTCTGGATTGACATAGGCGATGGTGGCATTGCGGGGTGTGGAATGGCGGCCGAGCTGGATTTTTTTTTCGATTGCCAGCTTGCCGCGTTCTACGACCAGGATCCGGTCAGCAGGTTCTCCTTCTATGAAGATCACCTGTCCATCCTGGTAGACATCCTCCTGGCAGAAGGCTGCGATTTCCAGCAGGTTCTCTTCAGGCAGGGATTGGAAGACCTCGGATTTTCCAAGGCGTTCGGCGATGACGTCATGGGAAGTTGTCATTTTTTCCATTGGGAGAGTCTTTCAACCATCTCCAGCAGCTCAGCCGGCTTGGCGGGTTTTTCGATGTAGGCCTGAATATCCATCGCTTGGCCGGTTTCCAGCTCATATCGGCGCCGGCTGGCGTCCTCGATCACTGTGGTTAACACCATGATCGGCATCTTCCCGAAACGGGAATCGTTCCGCACCTTGCGGATCACGCCCCAGCCATCCATTCTCGGCATCAACAGGTCGAGGATCAACAGGTCCGGGATCTCCTCTTTGAGGAGATCCAAACATTGCACCCCATCCCGGGCTGTCCTCAGGTGATAATCCTGGGATTCGAGGATCATCAGGATGCCGTCCAGAATATCTGGATCATCATCCACGATGAGAATGCTCAGGTTCTCATGCATACTGACCTCCAGTGAACCATTCCTTTTTTTCAGCGTAGAGGTGTCAGTGGCAGAGCGATGTTATTTGTCTTTGAGAGGATTCGGTCCCAATCGCCTAATTTCTTCTGTATACTCTGCTGCAGACCAGGCAAATTGCCCCCCCATTGCAGCTGATACATTGATCATCTGGATGCGCTGGCCTTCTAACCCAATTGTACCCAATAATTCTCGGATATGCTCAACTCTTCTTCTGGCTTGTAGATTACCTTCCAGGTAATGGCAGTCGCCAGGCAATCAACCCGCAACCAACACGCCGTCAGCACCTTCTTCGAGCGCGCGAAGGACATAGATCGGATCCACCTTGCCGGAGCAGGGAACTTCAACAATCTTGATCGATGGTGGATAATCCAGTCGCATGGAACCTGCCAGGTCGGCGGCAGCGTAGGCACAGTAATGGCAGCAGAAAGCGATGATCTCAGGTATGTATGGTTTGTCCATGATATTTTTCGTTCCCATCTAAGTTAGAACAGAAAGGCTTGTACCTTTTCTAAAGTTTGTTCATCAGTGGAGTGCCGTACCTGGATTGCCTGGGCTGGGCACTCAGATGCGCAGGAGCCGCAGCCATGGCAGACGGCTGCTTCAATGAAGGCCGCTCCCACGATTCCGCCCACGCCATCCAGCTCTGTGGTGATCCTTGGTACATGGTAGGGGCAAATTCTCACACAAGTCAGGCAGCCTACGCATTTTTGGGGATCGACCTGGGCCACCCGGGAGTTGGTCAGGATCTTCTCCTGGGAAAGCACCCTTGCGGCCCGGGAGGATGCTGCCTGGGCCTGGGCGATGGTCTCATCCAGGAATTTTGGATAATGCGCCATGCCTGCCATGAAGATCCCATCAGCTGCAAAATCCACCGGGCGCAGTTTGACATGGGCTTCCATGTAGAACCCATCCATATCTGTGGAACATTTTAGCAGATTGGCCAGGTGCTTGGTGCCCGGGTCTGGCACCACTGGCGTGGAGAGCACCAGCATATCCGTGGGCAGCTGGACATCTCGCTGCAGGATGGGTTCGTAGATATTTACTGCGATTTCCGTCTCTGAACTGTCAGCTGAGAGGATCTCTACGGTGGGTTTCCGATCGAATTCAAAATGAATGAACCGGATGCCGGCCTCCCTGGCTTCTGTGTACAAACGCTCTTTGAAACCGTAGGTCCGAATGTCCCGATAGAGCACGGTGATTTCAGCATCTGGCTTGATCTCTTTGAGTTTGAGGGCGTTTTTGATGGCCGTGGTGCAGCAAATCCTGCTGCAGAATTTTTCTGCCGGCCCAACACACTGGATCATGGTCAGGCGATCAGGTAATTCTCCCACTCTGTCATCAGAACCGCTGCCAGGTGCGCCTGGTATATGTTCTCCTAGAAAAGCTTCAAATTCCTGCTGGGTCTTGATGTGGGGAGATTTCCCGTATTGGTACTCTTCTCCCTTATACTCAACGCCGCCGGTGGCGATGATGATCACGCCGTGCTTGATGGAGATCAACTCCTGGTCAAACTGGATCGTGGAGGTGAAATTGCCTTTGAAACCGTCAGTCTCCAGTAATTCCGCATTGAGGTAAATGGAGATCAAGGGGTGGGATTCGACCTCGTCGATCAGGTCCTGGAGATATTCCTGGGGTGTGACATCAATCGGGGAGTCTTTGGGAGCTGAGAAGTAGCGCAGCAGGTTGAGGTTGCCGCCCAGCTGGCTTTTGTGTTCCAGGACATGGACCGGAAAGCCCTGGCCAGCCAGGTTGAGGGCAGCGTTCAAACCCGCCGCTCCGCCACCGACAATCAAGGCTTCCTGGCAAACGGGTACCTCGCTGATCTCCACCGGATCGAGCTTCTCTGCTCGTGCAACAGCCATTCGGGTCAATGTGCGGGCTTTTTCAGTGGCCTCTTCCCAATTATCGGAATGCACCCAGGAGCATTGGTTGCGGATATTGGCCATTTCAAAAAGATGCGGATTGAGTCCAGCCTGGCGAAGAGCATCCTGGAAAAGGGGTTCGTGGGTGATTGGCGTGCAGGATGAGACCACCACCCGATTCAATCCCAGCTCGATGGTTGTGTCTATGATGTGAGCTATCGTATCCTGGGAACAGGTGTAGAGGTTGTCTTCGGCATGAACGACATGCGGAAGCGAGCTGGCATAATCAGCCACGCTGGGGACATCCAAATAGCCGCCAATATTGCTGCCGCAGTGGCAGACGAAGACACCGATCCGGGTTTCCTCGCTGTCAATCGAGCGCTCGGGCGGATATTCTTTCTTGATGGCAAGCGAATGCCGGGCAGGGGCCAGTAATTGGGAGGCTTTGGCTGCGGCACCGCTTCCTTCTATCACTGATTCCGGGATGTCCTTTGGTTCCCGGAAGGGTCCTGCAGCGTACAGGCCTTCCCGCGAGGTTTGCAGGGGATCAAAGAGGGTTGTGTGGCAGAATCCATATTCGTCCAGCTCAATGCCCAGCTGTCGGCCAAGGTCCTTGACTGATTCGGAGATCTCCATCCCCACCGACAGCACTACCAGGTCGAATTCCTCTTCGATTGGTTCTGCGTGATCCTCGTAGGGCGAGCTGTAGCGGACGATCAGGTTGTGAGTGTGAGGATCTTCAACCACCTGGCTGATCCTGCAGCGTGTATAGGCGACCCCGTATTTCTCTTCCGCCCGGCGATAATATTCTTCATACCCTTTGCTGTAGGATCGGGTGTCAATGAAGAACACCTGGCAGAAAACATCACCGCTGCCAGGATGGGTTCGCTCTTCTGCCCGGGCGTGCTCGATAGTCATGATGGCTTCTTTAGCGGCGTACATGCAGCACACTGAGGAGCAGTAATCGTGATTCTGGTCCCGGCTGCCAATGCACTGCAGGAAGGCGATCCGCTTCGGGCTTTCCTGGTCAGAAGGCCGCCGAACATGGCCGCTGGTAGGCCCGCTGGCAGTGAGCATGCGCTCATATTGCAAAGAGGTGACGACATTGGGGAATCTACCGAAACCATATTCTTCGGAGAGTTCGGCCCGGTAGGTCTGGAAACCCGGGGCAAGGATAATCGCGCCTATGTTAATATTCCGGTTTTCGCCGACCATGTCATGATGGATGGCGTCTTTTCCGCAGGCGAACACACAGGACATACATTCAGAGCAAATGCCACAGGCTAAGCACCGCGCTGCTTCAGCACGGGCGTTGTTTTCGTCATAGCCCAATTCAACCTCAGCGAAGCCTGAAACCCGGTCGTTCAGGTCCAGTTCTGGGAGGGGAACTCGCGGTTGATGTGAGATTTCTCCCCGCGCCTTTCTGTCATCAAGGTCCGCTTCAGAGAGTTCGACAACCGGAAGATCGGGAGTGGGGGGCGGCTCCAGGTCCTCTCCCTGCAGGTAGCGCATGATCGAGTTGGCGACTTGATGGCCGCTTTCAACAGATTCGATCACAAAGGCTGTCCCTGAAACACTGTCACCGGCAGCGAACACACCGGCCTTGGTAGCTGCAAAAGTGTTGGGATTGATGGCAATGGTCTGTTTATTGGTGATGCCTACGCCAGCATCCTCAGGGATAAAAGCCAGACCTGCCCTTTGTCCCACAGAAAAGATCACGGTATCGCAGGGTATCTCATGGGTGGAATCAGGCACTTTTTCGACATGCAGACCGCCGCCTTCGTCGAAGCTGAAATTGGAAACCTCCATCAACTCCAATCCCCTGACCCGGTCTTCTTCTGTCCCCAGGATGCGTTCAAAGGACCGTCCGGGATAGATGTGGACTCCTTCATCTATGGCTGCTTCAATTTCCCAATCATGGGCAGGCATTTCCGAACGGCTTTCCAAGCATGCTAAATGCACTTCTTTCCCAAGTCTGATAGCAGAGCGGGCACAGTCTATAGCCACGTTGCCGCCGCCTAACACCAGGACTCGATCGCCCAATGGGGGAGCGTCTGATTGCCCATTATCCTGGTATTTGCCGAGTCGGACGTCACGCAAAAAGCGGGTGTTGATGATCACCCCTTCAAAATTTGAGCCTGGAATGGGAAGACGGATACCTTCATGAGCTCCGACTGCGATCAGGATGGATTTATATCCCTCTTCAAAAAGCAGGTCGAGATCGTCAACGCGGTGATTCAGTTTCAGTTCAACGCCCAGGTCAACGATGTCCTGGACTTCTCGCTCGATGATCTCCGTCGGCAGGCGGTATTCTGGCACGCCCAATCGGAGCATCCCTCCTGCAACTGGCATGGCTTCAAAAATCGTGACCGGATATCCGTTCATGATCAAGTCTTGAGCTGCAGTCAATCCGCTGGGACCGGCGCCGATGATGGCCACCCGGTCTTCTGGGTAGAGGATTTCCGCGGGGGTGATTTCAGTCCTGGGCTGCTCGTAAACCTTATCGGTCACAAACCGTTTCAGAGCCCGGATATTGATCGGTTCATCAAATTTCCCCCGGTTGCAGGAGGTTTCACAGCGGTGGTTGCAGATCCGTCCACATATCCCTGGGAAGGGATTATCCATCTTGATCACCCGGTAGGCATCTTCCCAGCGGCCTTCCCGGATCAGGGCGATATAACCCTGAGCTCGCTGACCGGCGGGGCAAGCATCCCGGCAAGGAGCAATACCGGCTTTGGTGATGGCATACGCGTTGGGAACGGCCTGGGGATATTGTTTATATACCGCATGGCGCTGGACAAGTTCTTCATTGAAGATATCGGGGACAACGACTGGGCAGACTTCCACACAGTCATTGCAGGCCACACAATCTTCCAGGTCGATGTAGCGGGGCTCAATCCAGATCCTGGCGTCGAAATCCCCGGCTTTTCCGGATACATCAACAATCTCAGCTCCGGTGAGGATTTCAACATTTGGGTGGCGGCCGACCTCAACAAGCTTGGGGGAGATGGTGCACATGGCGCAGTCATTGGTCGGGAAGGTCTTGTCAAGCTGGGCCATTTTCCCGCCGATGGCTGTTTCTTTCTCTATCAGGTAAACCTTATATCCTTGATCTCCCAGATCAAGAGAGGCCTGCATTCCTGCAATTCCCCCACCAACCACCATCACTGATCCAACAGGCTTTCCGTTTGAGTTGCTATGAGAAGGTGGACTTGACATCGAGAACTCTCCCTCAGGTACAACGACTAATCGCTAACAGGCAATATTGTGTCTGCAGCAATGGCCAGCGTTCAACCAGTAATAGACTGATATAACGCACTATCTGGCTCAATTAGCCCGGTGTGGTACATGATGAATGAACCAGATAGTATTCAGGATAAATTCTTCAAATCTAAAGAAACAGCCACCCACATTCAGGATCGGAGGGGGTGGCTGTGGTGTTGATGTATGGCCTCGGAACCTCAAGATTTGGGGTTTGGGTCAATTTTTTTTGTCTCAATCTCCAACCCATGAAACTGAGACTGGATTTGCTTTGATTTTAACGTGGTGGGTGACCCTTGTCAATCAAAACTCGCTTCCCAGGGAACGTTAAATGGGAAAAACAGGATAAATCTCATAAAAACGATCCGGATTTACTGGCTGGCCAGCGCAGCAGGAGCTGAAATTAGTCTGGGATTGACCTCAGCAGATTCTGGGCAGCAGTTCCCCGGTCAGGACATCGACAACCCGGGTGGAGCCCAGGGCTGTTTCCAGAAGCAATCTTCCTGGAGGATCGGCCGCAACCTGGCCGATGACGGCTGCCCGCTGACCGTACGGGTTTTTTCTCATGGCTGTCAGCACCCTGTCCGTGTCAGCTTGGTCGACCAGGGCCAGCAGTTTGCCCTCATTGGCGATATATAGGGGGTCAAAACCCAGCATCTCGCAGGCGCCGCTCACTTCCGGTTTGATGGGAAGGCTGTTTTCTTTGATAAGGATGCCTACGCCTGATTGTCTGGCAATCTCGTTGAGGGCAGAGGCAACTCCCCCTCTGGTGGGATCGCGGAGGACATGGACCTGCCTGCTGGCGGAAAGCATCTCTTGTACCAGGTGGTTCAATGGTGCGACATCGCTCTTCAGCTGGGTCTGGAAACCCAGTTCTCCCCGCGCTTCCAGAACCGCAATGCCGTGATCTCCGATCGTTCCCGAGATGAGCACCTGGTCTCCTGGTTTGGCCTGGTCCCCTCCAATATTGAACCTGGAATCAAGCAGGCCTAACCCGGTGGTTGAGATATACAAGCCATCCGCTTCGCCGTGAGCAACCACTTTAGTGTCACCGCAAATGATATCGATTCCCGCCTCATCGGCAGCCAGCTGCATGGATTTCACCACTCTTTCCAGGATCTCCATTTCGAGACCCTCTTCAAGGATGAAGCTGGCAGATAGATAGAGGGGGATAGCGCCAACCATAGCAATATCGTTGACAGTGCCGCAAACCGCCAATTTGCCAATATCCCCTCCTGGGAAGAAGAGGGGAGAAACCACATGCGCATCTGTGCTGACTGCCAGGTTGAGACCGTTGGTGAGTTCTACCACCCCAGCGTCATTTCCGGCTAGTAAGGGAGCATTCTCAAACTGGGGATAGAATACATCCCGGATCAGATCTGCCATCATCTTTCCCCCACTGCCATGGCCGAGAACGATCCGGCTGGTATGTTTTTGGGGCAAGGGGCAAATCGGCCCTTGGAGGTCAGGGAATGTACCGCTCATTTTCTGTCCCCTTGTTCAGCGCCTGTATGCATTCTGTAGCGGTAGTATGCTGCACAGGCGCCTTCATCAGAGACCATGGTCGCTCCCAGTGGATTCTCAGGTGTGCATAGTGTGGCGAAAGCCTGGCACTGATCGGGTTTCTTCAAGCCTTGAAGGACCAATCCTGAGATGCAGAGCGGGGATTCTTCTGCTTGCACGGACTCAACTTGAAAACGTTTTTCTGCGTCAAATTTGATGAATCCAGGTTTCAGCCGCCATCCGCTTTCCGGAATGGTCCCAATGCCGCGCCATTTCCGGTCACAGTTCTCGAAGACCTGGTTGATGACCGCTTGAGCTTTTTGATTGCCTGCTTCAGTCACAGTGCGCAAATAGGCGTTCTTGACAGCAGGCTGGCCTGCTTCAAGTGATTCCACCGTTGCCAGAATCCCTCTGGTGATGTCCAGGGGTTCAAATCCGGTCACCGTGATCGGTATTTGGTATTTTTGGGCGATGGGGAGGTATTCCCAGTAACCCATTACCGCGCAGACATGTCCCGCAGCCAGAAAACCCTGGACGCGATTGTCCTGGGAACTGAGAATGGCTTCTATTGCTGGGGGGACCCTGACGTGGGATACCAGGATGCTGAAGTTGTCCAATTTCAGGTGATCCGCCTGGATCACACTCATCACGTTGGCTGGCGCTGTGGTTTCAAAGCCAATCGCGAAGAAGACCACTTCGCGGTCAGGGTTCTCTTGGGCCAGGCGGACAGCGTCCAGGGGTGAGTACACAACCCGGACATCTCCACCGCTGGCCCGGACAGAGAATAAATCCCCTTGTGACCCTGGCACGCGCAGCATATCTCCGTAGCTGGTGAAGATCACACCCGGGATGCTGGCGATGGCGAGGGCTTTGTCAATCAGCTCCAGTGGGGTGACGCAAACCGGGCAGCCAGGGCCGTGCACCAATTCAATTTTCTCTGGCAGCAGCTGGTCGAGACCATTCTTAATGATGGAATGGGTTTGACCACCGCAAATTTCCATCAGTGTCCAGGGCTGGGTGATCCTGTCGGCTATCTGGCTAATCGTGCCCAGGACCAGCTCCGCGTCCCGGTACTCCGAGAGATACTTCATGCCTGGTCCTCATCCTCCATTTCACCAGCAGCGATCACCTGGCGCAGCAGGTCGATGGTTTCCTGGGCTTCTTCCTCGCTGAGCAGGCTGATGGCAAAACCGACATGAATGATGGCATAATCGCCGACTTTCGCTTCAGGCACGTGTTCAATACAGGCTTCGCGTTTGACGCCGCTAAAATCCACCTGGGCCATGCGCAGTCCTTCTTTTTCATACACTTCCAATATTTTTCCTGGTACTCCGAGGCACATATTTTAGTCCTCCACAGATAAAGTTTTTAATCCGATCACAGCCTGTCCGAGGGCGATCCCGCCGTCATTGGGTGGAATACGAGAATGGGTCATGACCTGGAATCCGGCGCGGGAGAGGTTTTGGACCGTATGGGTGAGAAGGGTGATATTTTGCCATACTCCTCCGCTCAAGGCAACCCTATTGAGGGAGTGGCTTTGCCTGGCCCGCTGGGCTAGCTCCAGCACCAGTGCCGCCAGGGTGTTGTGAAAACGGGCCGCAAGGGTGGGGACCTGCTGGCCGGCCTGGAGGTCCTTGACAATGCCCGAGATCAAAGCTGGGAGGAGAATGGTATTCTCCGGGGACAGCTCCAGGGGATAGCAATCGCTTTCATCAGGATCAGCCAGGGCTTCCAATTCTATGGCGGCCTGTCCTTCATAGCTGGTGGTCTGCCGAACGCCAAGCAAGGCGGATACCGCGTCAAAGAGCCTGCCGATAGATGAGGTCTGAGGCGTATTGGTTTGGGACGCCAATTGATTCTGGATGACTTCGATTGGCTCGACGCCGAGCATGACCCCATCGAGAGATTGCGCATAGCCAACAGGGGGAAGATTTGGGTCCCAGGGTATGCCAAGGTGGTCCAGCAAACCCAATGCTGTCCTCCAGGGTTCACGGATGGCCAGATCACCACCTGGAAGGGGGAAATATTCCAGATGACCGATCCGCTGATAAGAGCGGTAATCAGCCACCAGGACCTCACCGCCCCAGATATTCCCGTCGTCCCCATACCCGATCCCGTCAAAAGACATGCCGATGATAGGTTCATCGCCGGGATCATGATTGTCTGCCAGGCAGGAAGCGATGTGGGCATGGTGGTGCTGGACAGCCAGGGTGGGGAGGTTCTCCTTTTCCGCTCTTTGCAGTGCATAGCGGGTTGAAAGATAATCTGGATGAAGGTCGTGGACGAGCAAGGAGGGTTGGATCCTGAACAGGTCCTCAAAATGGCTGATGCTGTCCTCGAAGCTGGTCAACGTCTGGTAATTTTTCAAGTTGCCTAAATGCTGGCTGAGGAAGGCGTTATTTTCCCTGGTATGACAGAAAGTGTTCTTGAGTTCAGCGCCAACAGCGAGGATGGGAGGTCCGCTGAAGGGGGTGAGCAGCGGTTGTGGTGCATATCCTCTTGACCTGCGAATTGGGAAGAATTGAGTAGGGCCTTCCTTTGCCGGAACAGATCTGATCACCGAGTCATCGCAATGGGCTTCTATCTCCCGGTTGTGGAACAAATAAATATCTGCGATACCCTCAAGCTGCTCCCTGACCTGTTCATGATCAGTCAGGATAGGATTGCCGCGGAAGTTCGCGCTGGTCATCACCAGCACCTGGTATGGCGCTTGCGGGAATTGGTCCTGCTCAGTGAAGAGCAGGTAGTGCAGAGGAGTGTAAGGCAGCATCACGCCAAGGGTATTCTGACCAGGAGCGATGTTCTCCGGCAGTGGATGATCGGGATTTTTATTGAGGAGGAGGATAGGGCGCTGGGGAGAAGAGAGCAGGTTTGCCTCTGCTTCTGAAACCAGACAGAATTTCCTGATCGCAGCCAGATCCGGCATCATCACAGCCAGCGGCTTTGCAGGGCGATTTTTTCTATCCCGCAAGGCAGACACGGCAGATGGTTGTTGTGCATCGCAAGCCAGGTGGAATCCTCCCAACCCTTTGATGGCCGCGATCTTACCTCCAGCGAGTAATCGCTGGGTGGTTTGCAACGCTTGATCACCGGATAACCTCTCATCCTGGGGAGTGCCGGGTACTTCCAGCCAGATTTCTGGTCCGCACTCCGGGCAGGCGACAGGCTGGGCATGAAAACGGCGGTTGAGCGGGTCCTGATATTCCTCTCTGCAGTGGGGGCAGAGATCGAATTCCGCCATGGTGGTCTTCGGCCTGTCGTAAGGGATATCCTGGATGATCGTGAAGCGGGGACCACAGTTTGTGCAGTTGATGAACGGGTATCGATAGCGGAAATCAGAAGGGGTTAACATTTCCTGGAGGCAGTCCTCACAGATGCTGACATCCGGGGAGATGGGCTGATAATCTCCCTCCACGGTATGGGAGCTCTGGATTTGGAAACCTTCATGCCCATTGTCAGGGATGCTTTCGTGCTGTAGGGATTCGATGTGTGCCAGGGGCGGGGCCTCATCCTGGATGCTGGCGATGAACCCGTCCAGCTGCTCTGAGGGGCCGCTGACTTCAATCTCTACCCCGCTGGAGGTGTTCCTCACCCAGCCTGCAAGCTGGTACCGGTTGGCAAGGCCGTAGATAAAGGGGCGGAAGCCCACCCCCTGGACAATGCCATTGATCAGGATCCGGTAAGCGGCAGATTGCTTCATGTCAGGAAGGTTGAACAGCCTGGATTTGCTCAATCAGCCATTTGATCCAGGCTTGAAGACCTTCGCCTGTTTTGCAGGAGATGGGGAATGAGATCAAGCCCGGATTCAACATTTCCACCCCTTTTTTGAAATAATCCATATTGAACTCGATATAAGGCAGAAGATCGATCTTGTTGATGACCAGGGCATCTACATCCTGGTACATGGCGGGATACTTATAAGGTTTATCATCTCCTTCCGGAATAGAGGCGATCAAGACATTTTTATCAGTACCTAATTTGAAGGACGCCGGGCAGATCAAATTTCCTACATTTTCTACCAGCAGCAAATCGAAATTGGCCAGCTCCAGCTGCTCTAAAGCGCTGCGGAGCATGGGGGCATCGATGTGGCACTGTCCGCCAGTGTTGATCTGGACAGCAGTTGCTCCTGCTTTTGCAGCTCGATCAGCGTCAATGCTGGTGGCAACATCGCCATCGATTGCTGCCACAGCATAGCCAGGGTCAAGACCGCCAAGGGTTTTCTCGATCAAGGATGTTTTTCCGGCACCAGGGGAGGCCATCAGGTTGATGCTGAACAGTCCTGCAGCCTGGAGCCGAGTTTGGTTTTCAGCAGCCAGCTGGTCATTGACGCTGTGGACTTGCTCAACAACTGAGACTTTTCTGGTCATATCTTCCTCGCTATGTGATATTTATGCTTTCCAGGTGGAATTCTTTGCCCTGCAGGACGTTCATGCGGGTGCTTCCGCAATGAGGGCAGGGTGTGAGTTCGCCCTCTGAGAGGCGGTACTCCTTTTCACAATCCAAGCACTGGAATATCGCCGGGATCCTCTTGAAATGCAGTTCTGCGCCTTCGCAAATGGTCTCGGCCGTGATCAGGTCCCAGTAAAACTGGACTGATTCATCGATCACAGTAGATAACTCACCGATCACCAGGTAGAGGTCTGTTATTTGCTGGGCATGGTTTTTCTCTCCATGCCTGACAGCTATTTCGGCTATTTGCTCAGTGATCGCTAATTCATGCATGGGCCCTCGGATCTCAGGCCTGGGTAACCCTCTCAGACTGGTTCAATTCGTTTGTTGCTACCAGGAACAGAATGGTCATGATCACTGCCGATGTCAAACACCACATGCAGGTAGCGCCAATCACAAAGGGCTCTAAAAAGGTCAGGTAGATTGAGAACAGTGTGCCAAAGAGCGTTATCAGCCACAATGCCAGCTTGATGATGCGGTTGAACCGGGGGAGATTGAGTAAATCAGCCAGCCAGGTGATGATAATGGCGATATAGCCCAAAACACCTAATACACCCACCGGTAGAATCCCAAACAAGGTAGCATAGGCACTTTGCTGAACGGTGTTGCAGTTCCCCACCGGTCCGCAGACAGCTTCCACCTGATTTAACTCCACATAAGCCAGGTAGCTGGCGATGGCGACACCTATTAATGATAGGACAGGGACCAACCAGGACGGGCTGGGCTTATGGGTGCTGGCAGCGGGTTTGTTCAAGTTGATGCCTGCATAGACGACTGCGCCCAGCATCCCGGTTAGGACGATCACAGCCAGAATATTGCCTGCCAGGTCGCCAACAAATTTATCCTTGAGGGTGATTTCTTTGGTGACCGGTGGTACGTCAGTGTTATCAGGATTGGCAGCGCCTTCCATGGCTTCAGCCAATCCGTCTATCAGCGGCCACTCGATCCCGCCTGCTTGAAGGCCTTCTTCGATGATACCGGGAAATTCAGCTGGGATTTGACCCGAACCGACCAGATATTGATCCCCTACAACAAGTGCAGGCACGCCCTGCATCTCTGGGGGGACTTCGAAAAGATCCACATAGCTTTCATAGATCTGGTTTCCCTCATCAGTGTAGGTGTTCACACCAAATATTTGGAGTTGGGAACCGTATTCTTTATCGAGCTCAGGGAGTAAACCCTCAATCACCTCTTTGCAGTGTGGACAGGAAGGGGAGTAGAACAATACTGCCTGTACTACTGGAGATTGCGCCTGGGAAATCGAGGAAATGCTGATCAAGCAAAATGTCAGGATTAGCAGGGTGATAATGTATTTTTGACCACGAAACATACTGTCTCCATCAGGTATTGGTTATTTTGCATTGTGAGATTATAGTCTCATTTCCAGCAATTGTACACTGAGGCGTCAGAAGATTTGTTAAACGCTTCAGGTCATTCCCTCCCGGACCCGTTGAATATCGCGCTGGGTTTTTTCAAGATAATCCGAGTTCAAGAGGGTAAACAGCTCCGCAGCCTGGCTCATAGCAGTTAAAGCGCCTTCCATTTCAGTTAGACCTTCCAGGGCCAGCCCTTTATTTGCCAGCGCAATGCCTTGACGCAGCAGATCATCGTTCTTCTCAGCTTCCAGATATGCCTGTTGGTGGTATTCTGCAGCATCTTTAAGGTTCCCTTGCCGGGATGAGATCATCCCTAATAGATCATAAATAAGTGCCAATCCAGCATAATTATCGATACTTTTCGCCAGGTCGAGGGCAACCAGGGCAAATCCTTGCGCTGAGGTGGTGTTCTTTTGCTGCAGGCTGCTGTCGGCAAGATTGATCAAAGCGTTCAAGCGTAGGGGTTGATCTCCTCGATCTTCAGCTGATTCAAGAACCTGTTTATGGGCTTGGAAAGCTTTTTGATGATTGCCTGCAGCGTTGTACGCCAGGCCGATGTTGCCCTGGATGGCGGATTCAAGCGCTGGATCCGCGCAGGCCTCCACCAGGTGCAGCGCTTCTTCCAGGAGCTCCAGAGCGGACTCGGGGTCCTTCTCCATCACTAAACAGATGCCCAGGTGATTGAGGGATTTTGCCAGCAGCGGCTGTTCTCCTGCGGCTTGAAAATGGTTGCTGGATTCCCTGTAGTAGCGAGCTGCGTCCTGGTACAAATTCCTTTCCAGGCAGACTTGTCCTGCCTTAGCATACGCCTTACCTGCTGCGAGGGCATCCCCGGCATCTAACGCTTCCTGTATAGCAATCAGTGTGTTCTCTAAATCAGGCATTTAACTGCTCCACCAAAGGCTTATTTTAACACCCCTGAACATAATCTGTAGTATTCCTGGAGGGATCCCGGGAGAAATTTTATATTGAATTAATAAATCCGCCCCCCCTGGCCTGACTGGTATCCGGGGGCGGAATATCGATGGCTGTTCATTGCCTATGGCGTGTGATCATCCAGCCATTTGATTACCTCAGCAACTACTGTATCCGACTCCGGTTCATTGTAAATTTCATGATACAGCCCATCGTAAATAATGAGCTGCTTATCCGGGGAGGAAACCAGATCATGAAGGTATTGGGACCAGGATGGATCGCATACCCGGTCAGCACCTCCGTGGAGGATGAGCAAAGGGAGGTTGATCGTGGATCCCCGAGTTTCAACCACTTCCATGGCGGCATTGATCTCATTGGAGATCCTGACTGTGGTTTTCCCGTTGAACACAAGGTTATCATCACGATAGGCTTGGACCACCTCTGGGTCACGGCTCAAGCCTTCTACATCTATTTCAACGATGCGGAATTTGGGCAGTATGGCAGAAAGGATTTTGCCGATCTGAATCGTCAGATCAGAAACATAGTCCGGCACTTTTACCAGCGAGCCAGAGAGGATCGCCCCCTGT
>Ga0207796_1000076_pt1 | contig 41238 bp, 29 predicted proteins | sample Pon1CUnioCityCA_6_FD_187274 | JGI IMG/M metagenome (GOLD analysis project Ga0207796, IMG submission 187274) | Marine sediment microbial community from Union City, CA, USA - Pond 1C Sediment 1 (SPAdes) | ecosystem: Environmental > Aquatic > Marine > Intertidal zone > Salt pond sediment ... | reverse complement strand
CGGACTCTTGCCCCGTTTTCCCACTGGGGTATAATGTCCTCCCGCCGCTTGGTGTCTATCCTTTGCTGAACCAGGCTGGTATCCTAGCAGATTATTGAGATCTGATCAGGCCCTTGTAGGCCAGAAAAGAGGAAACAATGCCCCGGACCTATGTGGCCCTGGATTTAGAGACCACCGGTGTTGATGCCCAGCGTGACGCTATCATCGAAATTGGAGCGGCGAGATTCCGCCGTGATGAGCTCCTGGATACGTATTCCACCTTCGTCGATCCTGGACGGCATATTCCGCGCGACATCACGAACCTGACTGGTATCACCGATCAGGATGTTAGGGGCGCTCCTCAACTCTACGATGTCTTACCGGATCTGGTCCGCTTCGTCGGTGAGTATCCGCTCATAGGGCACAGCGTCGATTTCGATATCCGCTTTCTCCAGCAGCACTCCAAGCAGTTCGGCAACGCGTGCTTGGATACCTTTGAGTTGGCCGGTGTGGTCCTGCCAAATGCCGATCGGTATAGCTTGAGCCGCCTGGCGCAGATACTGGGCGTCAACTTGGAGCAAGCTCATCGAGCACTAGATGACGCGCTTGCCAGCTATCGAGTCTTCCGCGCCATGCTCCTCCAATCGGCTGAGCTCCCGCCTCGGTTGTTGAAGGAGATTATCGGCCACGGGCAGCGAGCCTCCTGGGGCGCATGCCCCTTTTTCCAGGAAGCACTGGAGGAAACGATTCATCAGCCCTCTGGGCAACGCAGCGAGCCCGAACGGCTCGGGCCAGCCGGGCCGCTCTTCGCTGCTTCGGAGAGGGTGGAGGCGCTTGAGCCAGTGGCGGATCAGAAGCCGATCAACGTTGACTACCTGGCAGCGCTGCTGGAGGAAGACGGTGCGTTTGCGGATCATTTCCCGGATTATGAGTACCGTCCCCAGCAGGTGGAGATGCTACGCTCGGTGACCGAGGCTTTCAACGAGGGCCGTCACCTCTTGGTGGAGGCACCTACGGGTGTCGGCAAATCCCTAGCCTATCTGATCCCTGCCGTGTTCTGGGCTATTCAGAACCGCGAGCGGGTTGTCATATCGACCAATACGATCAATCTGCAGGAGCAGCTCTACCATAAGGATCTGCCCGATCTGGATCGCATTCTCTCGCCCGACTTCGAGGCTGCGGTGCTCAAGGGGCGATCTCACTATCTGTGCCCCGCGCGCTTACAGGCCCTACGGCATCGGGGTGCTCGCTCGCCTGAGCAGGCCCGGGTGCTGGCCAAGGTACTCATCTGGCTCTTGGAGACCGAGGACGGCGACGGTGATGAGCTTTTCCTGCCCACAGCGTTGGAGCGCAGTATGTGGCATCGGCTCTCGGCCGATTACGAGAACTGCAAGCCGGAGCGGTGTCGTTTCTTCCAGCGGGGCGTCTGCTACTTCTATGGCGCACGGCGGGCGGCTGAGGCAGCTCACGTGATCATTGTCAATCATGCTCTTCTTCTGGCCGACGTGGCTGTGCAGAACCGTGCACTCCCGCACTACGATTACCTTATACTGGACGAGGCGCATCATCTGGAGTCGGCCATTACCGACGGCCTGGGCTTTGAGACGGATCGCGGCAGCGTTCGTCGGTTGTTGAGTGAAGTCGGCCGGGTAAGTGGGGATGGACGGGTGAGTGGTATCTTGAGCCAAGTGCTGAGTCGCTGCCGACAGACCGACCTCCCGAAGGACGTGATGGACCAGGTTGAGCTTGCAATTGGTCAGATTGGGCAAGCTGTTGATGAGGCGCTGAGTCAACTAGATGCCCTCTTTGACTACTTGGAGACGTTTGCCCATGAACAGAAAGGCGATCGGCGCAGCCGTTACTCGTTCCGCATGCGGCTCACCTCCGGCGTGCGCGTGCAGCCAGCTTGGGATTCGATAGAGATTGCCTGTGACGACGCTAATCGATCCATCAAGGACGCCGTTCGTGGACTGGAGAGGCTGGCTGGGGGCGTGGACGAGTTGGTCGCCAGCTACGACTTCCCCGATGCCGATGAGCTCCAGGTACAGATGCTTGGAATGGCACAGCACCTGGAGGAGGTCCGGCAGCAGATCGGTCACATGATCATGGACCCCTCGGACTCTCTGATCTACTGGTTGGAGATGCGGCCGAACAGCGACCATCTCAGTCTTCATGCTGCCCCTCTCCACGTTGGCCCTCTGGTGCAGGAAGAGCTGTTTCACAAGAAGCGGTCTGTGGTGCTGACATCGGCTACCTTGCGCACCAGTGGTACCTTCGACTTCCTGCGTGAGCGGCTGCATGCCTGGGATGCCAACGAGCTGGCTGTCGGTTCTCCGTTCGACTATGAGAACTCCACCCTCTTCTATATCGTGGACGACATTCCTGAGCCGAGCGAGCGGGGGTATCAACGGATCGTGGCGCAGGGCATGGCCCAGTTGTTTCGTGCCACCGAAGGGCGGGCGCTGGCCCTCTTCACGTCTTATCGTCAGCTAAGGGCCACGTTGCGGGCGATCAAGGCTCCGTTGGCACAGGCGGGCATCACGGTCCAGGCGCAAGGAGAGGGTATCTCTCGAGCTCAGCTTCTGGAGGATTTTCGCACCGGTGATCGCCGTGTGTTGTTGGGCACCCGGAGCTTCTGGGAGGGCGTGGACGTACCGGGGGATCCCCTGAGCTGTCTGGCTATCGCGAAACTGCCCTTCAGTGTCCCCAGTGATCCGGTTTTCGCCGCGCGGGCGGAGACTTTCGAGCAGCCTTTCCGAGATTACATGGTTCCAGAGACGATCCTCCGTTTTCTCCAAGGCTTTGGGCGGTTGATTCGCACCCGAGACGATCATGGCATCGTTGTTTGTTTCGACAAGCGGCTACTGACTAAGTCGTATGGGCCGTTCTTTCTAGAGTCGCTGCCGGATCCCGCCGTACGCCGCGGGTCAATCACCCAGCTGCCCAAGGTAGCGGCCGACTGGCTAGAGCGGTGCAGCGACGTCAGCGAACGACGGTCAACGAATGACAACGTCTAGCTTCAGTGTAGTGTTTTTCCTCCCAGCCATTCGCTCCTGAATCCTCGCCTGAGCTGAGCAGTAGACTTGGTCAAGGGACACCGACAGCGGTCCGTGACCGTGCGTGACACAACTCATCCTGGGGCTACGCCCCAGCCCAAGGCACTGAGATTCCCTGGAGCGTTGAGGCCACAGTGTCCAAGGCCTCCGCGAGGGAACCGCCCTCCCTCACAAGAACCGCCGGAATGCCGGCTGCTAGCAGGCGATTCTTCAGTTGACTGGAGCCGACGTGTCCGCCGAAGCTCTCCGCATCAAGTAGAACGGCGAATACTCGGATACCTCGATTGCTGAGATAGAGGGCAGCTTCGACCCAAGTCTTACGCGCCGATGGACTGATGGCGATTAGTGTCGTCCCTCGTGCTAGGCGGCTGCCCTCGCCGCTTAACACTTGGCTGAAGGGTATGGTGCCCCTCGCTCGGAGCATCGCGAGCGTCTCTAGGATTCGGGTCTGCTGGCGTTCCCCGCGGTCAGCTTGAATGACCTCACGATGTTGACCGTACGCCGCCAGTCCTACTGCAAATCGTTGTCGTATCGAGGCATTCGCCATCGAGGCAGCTGCGGTGACGCCGTATTCCTCGGTGCTGGGCATCAGCTGGAAGTCCTCGACGCGCCGCCAGAGAGGTTTCTCCATTCCTGTCTCGTCTATCGGGCCTTCTGCTTCGCCCTCTCTGCCAGCTGCGCTGGCTTGCACCCTATTCTCCATATCCAGGAAGATCCAGACGTTTGACAGGGGATCTTGTTCGAATTCTTTCACAATGAGGTGGTTTTTACGCGCCGTGGACGGCCAATGGATGCGGGCGAAGCTGTCACCTGGCACGTAATCCCGCACACCGGCAGCGTTGGGTGTCACGTGGTGCGTGCGGCGACGAAGCGTCTCCCCGCCAGGAAGCGGACCTCGCGGTGGTGGCAATCCCCGCACAGATACGACCATGGGGTAGACGACGAGGGTGCTCTTCTGAGGAAACGTGCGTCGACGTTCGAAGAGACCCAGTGGATCGCGACCGGAGATCGTCATGGGGCCGAGTCGAAAACGGCCTCGCTCCTCACACAAGGTGCGTACTCGCCAGTCGAAAACTTGACGCGCCCCCAGCCCGTGAATAGCGTGGCTTGCGTGGTGACTCGGTAGAGATGAACTGTCGTGGACGACCACGAGCAGTTTCGGCACCCAGGACGCGTTCTCTATGGCCAGGTACTCCTCCATCACGCGCCCCACCTGCGCACGTTGAGATCGGGTATAGCGCTTGAGGCGAAGACCCTGGATCGACGACCAGGCCCAGGCGGCCGACACAGCCAGGAGGGCAAGGAGGAGATATGTGAGCCGATAGTAGATCTCGCGCCCGGTGACCAGCGCTAGGGCCAAACTGACCAGCCCGAGAGCGAGGACAACCCAAGCTCGCGGGAATCGCATCAGCTATCGGCGCCTGTCCGGAGCATCTCGAAGATCTCTCTCGGCGAAACCGCGCCGCGTCTTCTTTGGTTGCCGTTCTTCACCGCGGCCTTACGTCCGCCCCGGGCACGCGCAGGGCACTCAAGATCTCCTGCATCACCGTCTCGCCGGTGACATCCTTCAAGCGCGCGGCGGGGCTCACGATCAGTCGATGTGCCAGTGTGGGTATGGCCAACTTCTTGATGTCATCGGGGAGCACATAGTCGCGGCCCCGCATAGCTGCCCAAGCCTGACCGGTTCTGTAGAGGGCGAGAGATCCGCGTGGGCTAGACCCCAGGTAGATGTCTGGGTGATTACGGGTCTGCTCGACCATATCTACGATGTACTCTTTGACCAGTCTGTCCAGATAGACATCCTTCAAGGCCTCTTGGGCGGTGATGAGTTCAGCGACGGGGATCACTTGCTCGACCTGCGTAACGGGGTGGATGTACCGCTGCGACTCCAAGATGGCGATCTCTGCCTCTGAGCTCGGATAGCCGAGCCGGATGCGCATCAGGAATCGATCCAGCTGGGCCTCCGGCAGTGGAAAGGTGCCCTCGTACTCGATCGGGTTCTGGGTGGCCAGGACAAGAAACGGTTCTGGCAGTGGATGGGTGATACCATCAACCGTCACCTGTAGCTCCTGCATGGCTTCCAGCAGCGCTGCCTGGGTCTTCGGCGTGGCCCGGTTGATCTCGTCTGTCAGCACGATCTGGGCCATAACTGGGCCGGGTCGGAACTCGAACTCGCGAGTTTTCTGATTGAAGATCGAGACTCCCGTGACGTCCGATGGGAGCATATCAGGCGTGAACTGAATACGGCCGAAGCTGCAGCCCAGCGACCTCGCCAGGGAGCGTGCCATCATCGTCTTGCCGACGCCCGGCACGTCCTCGATGAGCATATGCCCTCGTGCCAGCAGCCCCACGATCACCAGCTCGATCGCATCGCGCTTCCCGATAATCACCTGTTCAACGTTGTGGATCAGTCTCTCGCTAACACGTTGTACGCTTTCAGTTTCCATAGCATCTCCCGCATCCATCCGACTTGAAGTCGACGAGTTGCCACCCACGTCTCTCTAGAGCCAGGGTGCGTCTACTTATGTACATCGAGAGCCCCTCTCGGGTTCACCGATGGCTACGTTTGTTCAACCTGGCTGTAGCCGGCGTCCTGTTCCAGTCTCTCGATGATTGTGCGGCAGGCGGTCCGTAGACTGCCCAGCGACAACTGCTCTGGCACGACGCTCTCGACCTTGGAATCTGCAGGGGCGCACCTTAGCTTGGCGAGCAGTACGTGGAGAGCAAAGGTTAAGATCTTGGCGTGGTCGAACGCCAGGGGCGGCAGATCTTCGATCGACCACCAGCGTGCCTGGGCCGCGTCGCTACCAGCCTCTGTGCCACGGCGGGCCTCCGCTGCCAGCACAGCCAGATAGGCCACGGTGACCGTATGGCCGCGCGGGTCGCGGTCTGGATCGCCAAAGGCACGCAATTGCGCCAGGTGCGGGCCTCGGATACCGGTCTCCTCACGCAGCTCGCGCGCCGCGGCATCGTGGGGCGATTCACCGACATCGACGAAGCCGCCTGGAAAAGCCCAGTCGCCCTGGAAGGGCGGTTTGCCGCGTTGGATGAGCAGCACGTGAAGCCCGGTCTCGCCCAGCGCAAAGAGAACAACGTCCGCGGTCAGCGCCGGATGGTCATAAGCATGGATCGGCATCAAGGCTCCTGTCAACCTACAACAGCCCCGCTTCAACGAACAAATGCGGTGCGCCAGGCTCTGTCTCGCTCCAGGGAAGAGGTGGCATCAGGGGGCACAATGATGGCTTCGGAGTACCGCCATGGGCCGCTGCCGCGCCCTATGGAGGGAAGCCCTGATCGTTCAGACGGTAGGTTGGCCGCGTCACTCTCCTCAAGCTGTCGCTTTCTTCGGGGGGATTATACCGGGATAGAGATACATTGCATAGTTGACGCCTGTGAAGGCCCACGGGCGTCTGTGAATCGTTGAATGCTTGCGGCGCCAGACCTCGCGAGCGTGCTTGAGTGAGGACTGATGGACAGGTCGGGCTTGGAAATCAAGAGATTTTGCTCCTGGTCAGGTCTGTCTGAAGCCTTCGCAGGGTTGCCGTCTAGCAGCGGGGTACGCTCTCACGGCGTGATCACGGTGCGCACGCCGCCACCGAATGCCTCCAGGTCGTCTAGGGCCTGGTTGATCGCGTGAGCGTCCAGCGGTACCGTCGCCGTGACGACGTTCGAAAGGTCGAGGATCCCACGCCGTGCATACTCGATCAACAGCGGCAATTCCTGGAGTAGGTGGTCTGCAGCTCCGATCACCTCTGTCTCGCGGCCGAGAAGCTCCCCGTACGTATCTACCTGTAACGGCTCCGAAGCGATACCAACCAGCACCGCGCGCCCGAAGATGGCCAGCGATTGTACTGCTTGCTGCATCGTCGATGGCAGCCCAATCAGCTCTAGGGCCATATCTGCGCCGCGTCCTCCGCTCAGACGACGAATCTTCTCCACCGGATCACCCTCCGAGGCATCGATTGGGGTAGCACCGAGGCTTTCCGCTAGGGCCAGTCGCTCCCCGTTGATGTCCACGGCATAGACGTCCAGGGCTCCCATCGCGTCTGCAAGCTGGATGGCCGACATGCCCAGTCCTCCCACGCCGAAGACGGCGACTGTCTCCCCGGCGTGCAGACGGCCCTTGCGAAGGGCGTGGAATGACGTCGCCGACGAGCACATGAGGATGGCCCCTTGCTCGAAGGGAATTTCCTCAGGTAGATGGACGGCGCTGCGAGCAGGCACGGCGATGTACTCAGCGTAGCCGCCGTCACGGTACTTGCCGATCATCGAGGCTTCGATGCAGAACTGCTCGCTGCCCAAAGCGCAGTAGTGGCAATCGCCGCAGGTGGTCAAGTAATGGAGGCAAACCCGGTCACCGACCCGCACATTGGTGACCTGATCCCCGGTTTCCTCCACAACCCCGGCTACCTCGTGGCCGGGCGTGATGGGCAGCGGGCCGACCGGCGAGTTGCCCGCGCGGTAGTGAGCGTCTGAATGGCAGATCCCGGCGGCCCTGACGCGTACCAACACGTCGCGCCCCCCGATCTCTGGCATTGGAACCTCGCGTTCCTCCAACGGTGCCCCGATCTCGACGATCTGAACGGCTTTCATAGTGTGATCTCCTTTGGTAGATGACCGACAAGCTGGCCTGCTGATCTTGATCTCCCAGCTTGCCTCTGTCCTCAGATGTAACCACTCCCCCTCTGTTCCCCCACGTTCCAGCCGGATCTGGGTCCGGGTTATTTAGCCGTGACCCGTAGTCTGGCGATGGCGCACCCGGCACTCGGATCACCGATCAGCAAGGGGTACAAGGTTGATAGTTATCGGGTGAGTAGCTCAATCAACTTCCGCACATCTGACACATTCTCAAATGCTCTCAGCATCTCAATCAACGCGTCGATGCGATCCTCGTCCAGTACATAGCCTGTCAGCCAGCGGAACTTCTCCTCCAGGCCGGGCTCGTCCCATGTCTGCTGGGGGAAGTTGATCTCGCCCTCCACGTGGCCCGTCTCCAACGTCCGACCGTCCCGGAGCTCGACGGTCACGTTGCTGGCGTACTTGCCCCGAGGATCACCCTCGCAGGCTAGACAGTACAGGTTATTCAGTGCCTCGGTCTCTACCGCCTCGATCCGCTCCGCCAGATGGCGAATATCTTCGCGTTCGAGCGCGTGCTCCAAGATCTGACCGGGGCCGACCTCGCCGTCGACGATGAAGGCCGCCAGTGGCCACGCCAGGTTGAACTGGGCCTCTTCGGTCGTGGACGGCAGCTCGGTGCCCAGCCTTACCGTTTCGTGGAACGTCTCCACACGTACGCGGGCAATATCCTCGGCTCCAAAGCCGTATTCCTTCATCAGCTCGTCGATGCCAAGGATAACGGCGTGGTCCCAAGCACAGCAGGCGTACCGTTTCCAGGCCAGGCCGTCGACGATGAGGTAGTGCTCGCCGACATCGGCTACCCAGTCCTGGTATGCCTCGAGGCCAAAGAGACTAGGGACGCCGGTGAAGCCACGCTCGGCTAACTCGGCTGAGACAATGCCGTTCATGGCACCCCATCCGATACCGTGTTTTACCATAGCAGGATTGTCGATGTCGCGCATCATCGGCAGATTGGGTGCTTGGTAGTCGGCAATGCCCAGCGCGTGCTCGGTCTGTTGCTTATCGAGCCCCATCAGATGGGCGGCGACGGCTGCACAGGCCACAGAGCCCCAAGAACCGCAGGCTTGATAGACGTCATGCGTCGCGTGCCAGATGCGCGCGGCCCGGTGGGCCACCTCGTAGCCTACCACAACGCCGGTCAGCATCTCGGCACCGCTCAACCTCTGAACCTCGGCTAGAGCCAGAGCCGTGGGTATGATCTGCACGCCAGGATGCCCTCTGGTGTAGAGGCCACAATCGTCGATATCGATACCGTTGGCGGCATAGCCGTTGGCGAAAGCTGCCCCGACCGCCGAGGCGTGCCCATCGCGGAGGAGAATCGTGGCCTCATCGCCAGGCCAACGTCGCTCAGCGTACTGGGCCGTGATCTGACTGACAGGCGTCAACGTGCCGACCAGCGTGGTCCCCAAGGTGTCCAGCAAAGCAAGATGGGCGATATGCCGAACAGCTGACGGCAGCTGGCTCCATGACGTCTCGGCTATGAAGTCTGCCACAAGGTTGTTTCCATTCATATCTGCCCGCGATGCGTTTCTTCTGCGGCCTGGGTTGGTTCTCCGGCTGGATCCAGGTAGTTCCTCTCACCACCTAGCTTCGCCTAAACGAACTATTCATAGCCAGAGAGGAGGGGGATCAGTTCAAAGCCTAGCTGACGGCAGCCTTCAGACGCTCTAGTTGATCCCTGACTTCCACCAGACCCAGTTGCACCTCCTCCAGGTGCTGACGCTCAGCGCGAATGAAGCGGGTATAGGGTGAGATTGCCAATTCGATCTCGTTCAAGCTCCGTGTCAATTCCCGGTCGAACTGTGTGGTAAGCACCTTGACCAACCGGCGGCGGACGGATACTATCTTCTGGTGGAACTCTTGCTTAAGCTGCCGACGCTTGGCGGGAATGACAAAGAGCCCCAGCACCGCTACGGCACCCGCGGCGACGATTCCGGTCACGTCCGCTGCAGCCGTCGTGGCAAGGGTGGTGACGAGGGCACCTAGACCTACCGCTCCAACCTCCGCTAGGGCCGTACTGGCAACGGCCATCTGCAGTTTCTCGGCAACGCGCTTGGTCTCTTTTTCCTGATCGTAGGCTGCCATCGCTTGCTGGGCGGTCTGGCTCACCGTCTCTATCAGTCGCGCGCGATCGTAATCAAACGTGCCACCCACTTGGCCCACGATCCTGTCGGCGTGCTGATCACGGCGGGTCCGCACATAGTCCATCACGGCTTGCCATTGACTCAAGCTGCTGGCAATTAACCAGTCGATGATCTCGTCAACTCGTGATTGGATGACTTGTGGTACGTCCGCCACGACCTCCCGCCTGAACCTTTCCTCCAACTTAGCCCTCTGGATCAGATCGAACATCCGTGCTAGGCGCATCGTGTCATCGAAATAGGACATACCGCGGCTCTCGAACTCGTAGAGTACATTCTCCACATCCCTGAGGCGAAAGCGAAACTCACGGCCCATATCCTCACGGTACGCGGCGAGCTGGCGCTCGATATCCTCCACGATGTCGAAGTCCTGCCGGAGCAGGGCCAGCCGTCCGTCGACCAACTGGAGATACTTGGCGATCAGATGAAGCCCTACGCCTAAGGGGTTTCTCAACTTCAGGTGGATACGCTCTTCCTGATCCAAGGTGGTGGCGATGTAGCGCTCCAAACTCGGAAGGCCGCAATCTGACAATAGAGCGGCGTTGTCTTCTTGTTTGGCCTGCAGCGCGAGGCGTGAGGAGATGGGGAACACTTCGGGCGTGAAGCCGAGGAGCGAACGAGCGTTTTCGGTGATGAATCGTTCGATGCGCTGCAGGTCCTCAGGGCTGGAAAGCATATCCGTCTTGTTAACCACCACGACGATCTTCTTACCCCAGCTGCGGATGCGCTCCAGGAAGGCACGCTCGCTCTCCGTGAACGGACGGTCGACGGAGGTGACGAAGAGCACGATGTCAGAACGGGGCACGAATTCCTGTGTGATGGCCTCGTGCTGGCGCTGAATAGCGTTCGTTCCTGGGGTATCTACAATATTGATCTCCCTCAGCAAGGGGACAGGTGCAGTGAAGACATCCTGCGAGGCCTCAATGGCTACCTTCTCAAAAGCCTCGCCGTATTTCAGCAGATGTATTCGAGTCGTGGTCGGGGTGACGCCCTCCTCCAAGAGAGGCTGCCCAAGCAGCGCGTTAATGAAGGCGCTCTTCCCGGCGTTGAACTCGCCCACCACCACCAGCAAGAAGAGCTCATCAAGTTGACGCACGGAGCGCTCCAGGGCGGCCTGATCCTTTGGCTCGACGCCGAGGCCAGCCAGCATCGTCTGCAAGGTGGTCAGCCAGCGGCGCTCAGTCTTGAGGAGTTCCTGCTGTGCGTCGGTCAAGATCTCTTGTAGCATGGTACCTCTCACGTCGCGCTCGAATCCCTAGGGGGCCAAACGGGGCGGAGGTGCAATTGTCAACTAAGAACTGCGCAAGCCCGTTGTCTCCCAGAAGTGGCCATTGGACGTATTATAGCACAACATAGTCAGGCGGGATAAACGACGCCATGTTCCCTTTGATGCGTTGTCAATTCGTGTCAGGCATGCTACACTGGAGATGGGTAAGTTCGTAGCTGTTTGCGTGACGAATTTGTGAGCTGGCGAAGTGCCACACTGACGCGGTTGACTTGGCAGTCTCAGTCTATCGGTCTCTGATAGTGCTCATGGATCAATTCCGAGGGAGAACGACTATGTCGACATTGCTTGTGAAACACGCTGATCTGCTGGTGACCATGGAGGGTCTGGGAGAGGCCAACCGCCGCATACCTGACGGCGGGCTGTTCGTGCGCGACAACCTCATTGAGCAGGTCGGGCCGACCACTGGCTTACCGGAAGACGCCGACCGCGTCGTCGATGCCAGCGGCATGATCGTACTGCCGGGGTTGGTCAATACGCATCACCATCTCTACCAAACGTTAACGCGGGCGGTCCCAGGTGCGCAGGACGCCCCGCTCTTCAAGTGGCTCAAGATTCTCTACGGTATCTGGGCCGGCATCACGCCAGACGCGATCTACACCAGCGCGTTGGTGGGCCTGGCCGAGCTGATGCTCTCCGGATGTACCACGGCTTCCGACCATCTCTACATCTACCCGGGCGAGTGTCGTATCGACGACGAGATCCGGGCTGCGCAGGAGATTGGGATCCGCTTTCAGCCTTGTCGCGGGTCGATGAGCCTGGGCAAGAGCGAGGGCGGCCTTCCTCCTGACGAGGTGGTAGAGAGCGAGGACTGCATCCTCCAGGATACCCGACGCGCCATCGAGACCTATCACGATTCCGAGCCAGGCGCGATGGTGCGCATCGTGGTAGCACCTTGCTCCCCTTTCTCCGTCACGCCTGAGCTCATGCGCGAGTCGGCGAAGCTGGCCCGCTCCTACGGCGTGATGCTCCACACGCATCTGGCCGAGACGAAGGACGAGGAGGACTTTTGCCTGGAGCATTTCGGCCGTCGGCCGGTCGACTACGCGGATCACTTGGGATGGATGGCTGACGACGTGTGGCACGTCCACTGTGTGCATTTGAATCAGGATGAAGTCAAGCTCTTTGCGGAGACAGGGACGGGCGTCTGTCACTGCCCGAGCTCCAACATGCGGTTGGGATCGGGCATCGCGCCGGTGAGAGCGCTACTGAACGCAGGCGCCGACGTGGCATTGGGCGTTGACGGCTCGGCGAGCAACGACTCGTCGCATCTCTTGGCCGAGGCGCGGATGGCGCTGATGCTCCAGCGTGTACAGGGGGCACCAACGGCGCTTTCTGCCGAGGAGGTACTCTGGATGGGGACGCGCGGTGGAGCCGCGGTGATGGGGCGCGACGACATCGGGCAGCTCGCGCCAGGCAAGGCCGCCGACGTCATTGGGCTCCATCTGGACCGGCTCGATTATGCCGGCGCGCTTCACGATCCACTAGCTCCTTTGGTCTTCTGTCATCCGCAGCGGATCGATCTCTCGGTCATCAACGGTGAGGTCGTCGTGGAGGATGGTCAACTGCTGACGATCGATCTGGGCCCGGTCGTTGAGCGGCACAATCGCATGTCGCGGGCCTTGGTCAATGGTGCTTGACAAGCTCGGATTCTAGGGCGCTATTTAGCTTTCTATCGTCGACGAGCTAGCCAGCGAGGAGAGACACGTTGATTCAGCAGCTTGAGCGCGGCGCACTTGACGACATCCTACAATCCAGAGACGTGGAGGCGCTCTTTGTGCGTGAACTCCTGGCCCTGACGCGAGAGGAGATCGACGGGTACCTTCCCGATGGGGTCTACCGCGTCGATCCGCGGAACGGCGATCGCATCCTCTATCACTCCTCGCGGGGCAGCCGTCCTCACGACAATGCTCCTGATTCGGCGAGCGAGATACCCGAGCGAGAGTGCGTCATCTGTCAGGGTGAAACTACGGGCGTCATCGATGTGGCCGATCTCAGCGAGGGCTTCACTTTCATCAACAAGAACCTCTTTCCGATCCTCTATCCGTTCGAAGATGAAGGCCTGGCCTCGGGACTTCACTTCCTGCAGTGGACCTCATCGCGGCACGATAGGGATTGGCATAACATGCCCCACCGAGACTGTGTGGTAGTGATGGAGCGGTTGGCGGCCCTGGAGAGGATGCTGTTGTCGGGGTCGGATCAGCTGCCCGCTGCCGACGAGGTCGAGGATCGTCCCGAGGGCAAGGCCTCCGTGATCATCATCAAGAACTACGGTCATCTGGTAGGGGGGTCGCTGATTCACGGTCACCAGCAGATTGCGTTCAGCAACGTGATGCCGCGTCACTTCCGCGATAATGCACGTTTCGAGCAAGAGCATGGGGAGACCTTCTCCAGCACCCTGCTGCGCGAGACGCCGTCGGAGCTCGTGATCAAGGACTACGGGCCAGCACAGCTTCTGGTGCCCTTCTTCATGCGGCGACCCTACGACATGGTGCTGGTCGTGAAGGATGTGCGGAAAGCCTATCTGCACGAGCTGAATGAGGAAGAGCTGGCGGCTGTCGCCCAGGGCTGGCATGACGCCATTCGAGCGATGCGCGAGATCATGCCCAAGGTTGGACGAGAGATCGCCTACAATGTCATCACCAGCAACGGGTCGGGCGCCGGTATCTATGTTGAATTCTTGCCCTACACCCAGGAGATCGGCGGGGTGGAGCACCTGGGCCTATTTGTCTGTCAGGAGCTACCCGAGCGAGCGGCGGCGCGTCTTCGAGACGTGATTCTCTAAGGAGGGAGATATGCATATCGGATTTCTGAACCCCCAGGGCAACTTTGATCCTGATGACAGCTATTGGACCGAGCATCCTGATTTCGGAGGGCAGTTGGTCTACGTCAAATCCGTGGCGCTAGCCATGGGTGAGATGGGTCACCAGGTCGATATCCTCACGCGCCAAATCATTGATCCCGATTGGCCCGAGTTCTCTGAGCCCTTGGACGCTTACCCCGGTGTACCCAACGTGCGCATCGTGAGGCTGCCCGCTGGTCCGGACGCGTTCCTTCGCAAGGAACTGCTCTGGCCCCATCTCGTGCGGGACTGGGTGCCCGGTATCTTCGATTTCTACGATGATGATGAGGAGGATCTGCCGGACGCCTTCACGGCCCACTATGGCGACGGAGGGCTGTGCGGTGTCCTAATCGAGGATGAGATGAGTGTCCCCTTCACATTCACGGGACACTCCCTTGGCGCTCAGAAGATGGACAAGCTGGACGTTACGCCAGAGAATCTAGAGGAGATGGACGATCACTTTCACTTTGGGCGGCGGATCATGGCTGAGCGACTGAGTATGAACCGCTCGGCCGTCAACGTCACCAGCACGCAGCAGGAGCGCTTTGAGCAGTACAGCCATCACGCCTACCGCGGCGCCGTTGACGTGCAGGATGACCGTCGCTTTGAGGTCATACCCCCCGGGGTCAATCTGAGCATCTTCGGCGCCGATGCTCGCTCTGAGAACGAGGCGTCTACCCGCGAGCGGGTTAGAGACCGGCTGAAGCGGGACATCGAGGCCGGACGGCGGGGATTGCCGGTCATCGTGGCCTCCAGCAGACTTGACGACAAGAAGAACCACGTGGGGTTGGTGCGGGCCTTCGCCCAGAGCGCGTCTCTGCAGGAGGAGGCCAACCTGGTTTTCATCACTGGCGCCCTAGATGATCCGCTGCGTGATGACAGTGAGGCTGGTCAAGGCGAGCGCGAGGTGCTAGCAGAGATACGAGAGGCGGTGGAGGCTGGCAATCTGTGGGGCAAGATCAGCGCCTTTGGACTGCAGGGGCAACCGGCGCTGGCGGCGGCCTACCGTTTCCTCGCAGAGCAGGGCTCGGTCTTCGCGTTGACGGCTCACTATGAGCCCTTCGGCTTGGCGCCTCTGGAGGCCGCCGCGGCGGGTCTACCGGTGGTTGTGACACAGAACGGAGGCCCCAGTGAGAGTCTTCGAGAGGGGGGGACCGAGTACGGCGTGCTGGTCGATCCGGCTGACCCAGGCGATATCGCCCGTGGTCTGGAGCGTGTCCTGGGTGATGAGGAGACATGGGAGATGTTCGCCCGGCGGGGTCGACAGCGGGTGCTGGATCGTTACACCTGGGAGCGTACAGCGCGGCACTACCTGGAGCTGATTGAGGAGATCACGGTTGCTCCTGAGGCGTGGCGCCCTGACGAACTCCTGCCTATCCATCCCTACTTCTCTGAGCCGACGCCGGCAAACGACATCACGCTTGATGAGCTGAGCAAACTGTATTTCGAGAGGAGCTCAGAATGAAAATCCCCAAGGGAGACCTGGATCTCTTGGCGGTCGGCGAGACATTGGTCGATCTGATCTCGGAGGAGGAGGTCGAGTCGCTGCGCGAGGCCTATACGTTTCGCAAGTATCAGGGCGGCTCTCCGGCTAATATCGCTGTCAACGTCGCGAAGCTGGGCGGTACGTCCGCCGTCGTTTCCAAGACCGGTATTGGGAACTTCGGTCAGTTCCTCAAGGCCGAGCTGCAGCGTGCTGGTGTGATCACTGACTACATGGTGATGGACCATCTCGTTCACACGACCGTGATCTTCATCTCCCGCACCGAGGGAACACCGGACTTCGAAGCTTTTCGGGCGGGAGACTACAAGCTGGAGCCCACAGAGGTGAACGAGGAGGCCGTGGAGCGGGCTAAGGTGATCCATGCGTCGACCTTCGCCCTCTCTCGCGAGCCCTGCCGCAAGGCTGTGGAGAAGGCTTTCCAGCTGGCCCAGGAAGGGGCTAAGATCATCTCGCTCGATCCCAACTACAGCCGGCAGATCTGGCCCAATTATCGCGAGGCTAAGAGCGTGTTGGAGCGGATGTTGGGCTACGCCACGATCACCAAACCCTCACTTGACGACGCGGGCCGTATCTTCGGTCCGGGCAGGGAGCCTGAGACGTACGTCGAATGGTTCCACGAGATGGGCCCACCGATCGTGGTGCTGACGATGGGAGCTGACGGCATCCTCCTATCGGAGGAGGGGGAGACAACGTACATCCCGGCTCACCAGGTAGACGTGGTCGATGCCACTGGCGCTGGCGATTCCTTCTGGGCTGGCCTCCTGACAGCGCTGCTCGATGGAAATTCACTGGAGCGATGTGTCCTTTTTGCTCGTGAGATCGTGGAGCGGAAGCTTACGACAGTCGGCCCCTTGCCCGATGCAATTGATCGAGACAATGTCTACGCCAGACTAGACGCGGCATCAGGCGAGGTCGATGGGTGATTGCTTCCAGGTCATATCTTGCCGACCAGCCGATTTGCCGCCTTTGGAGTTCTGAGTATAATTGCCTTGTTGGTTCTAGACGTGACACTCTTCACGATACAGGCTTGGGGAGGCCTTGCCGCTCTGCACAGAAACAACATCAGTCGCCTTCCTAATCAGGGTACCTTCCAAGATCCCATAAGCGCTCCAATGCGTTGACAACCCTGATCCCGAGGGCCAGGGTTTGTACTAGTACCTCGAGCTCTGGCCAACTCGGCGCCGCAGCTGTACGAGGATACACCGAATTCTGGATACCGTACAGGCTTGGGCATATCAGAGGATGAAAGCGTTGATTCTAGCTCGTCATGCGAAGTCGAGTTGGAAGGACCGGGGCCTTCCAGATCGTCTTCGCCCCCTGAACAAGCGTGGCAGGCGCGACGCGCCCATAATGGGACGGCGCCTGGCGGAACAAGGCGTCGAGGTAGAGTGCATCTTGTCGAGTCCAGCCACGCGTGCGCTGGCAACGGCGGAAGCGATGGCAGAGGAACTTGGATATTCCTGGGATGAGATTGTCGCGGACGAGAGGCTGTACCACGCTGACAGTGAGGACATCTTGGCCGTCATTGAGGAACAGGATGATTGGATCGATTCCCTGATGCTCGTTGGCCATAACCCAGGTCTTACAGCGCTAGCAGGTTACCTATCTCGGCTCGATTTTGACAACGTTCCGACCGCCGGTGTGGTTGACCTGCGGTACAACGTGACGAAATGGATGGGGGTAGCCGCAGTGGAACCGGTCCAGGTCACGTTTGACTATCCCAAGAAGAGGCAGGAGTGACTGCTGAAACACTGCTTGAAGGCAGTGAGCCTGGCCTTACAGATCCATCTGAGGGCTAGGCTAATGTCTGCAGCCTAGCCAAAGATGGTTAGTTTCTGGCAGCCTTGTTGACACAGCCTAGCGCGTGAGGAGAGGGCATGGAGATCGAAGCGAAGTTCGCCGTTCCGGACATGGCAACCTTCCAGCGATTGCAGGCTGTTGCGCACGTCGCGGGCTTCTCTCTCTCCGCGCATCAGGTTCAGCAGGTTCATGATATCTATCTGGACACTGATGATCGCCTGATCTTGGCCAGCGGGTATGCTTGCCGGCGTCGAGAGACGGAATCGGAGGTGTTGATCACCCTCAAGGGGCTAGGTAGAGCTGAAGGAGCCATCCACCGTCGGAAGGAGCTGGAGATTTCTCTCGCCGAATATGAGCCTCCCCAGGATTGGCCGGAGAGCCCTGTGCGCGATCTCGTGCTGGAGGTGACGGGCGGCGCTCCCTTAAGACCCCTCTTTGACCTGCGACAGACGCGAGTGTTTCGACGCATGCGCCAGGGTGAGCTACTGGTGGCCCAGCTCAGCCTGGATAACGTACGCGTCGTGATCAAGAAGAGAAAGAGGACTCATTTCGAGTTGGAGGTTGAGCTGGCGCCCCAGGGGACGACTGGTGACATGGGGGCCATCGTGACCTATCTGCAGGATGAGTGGAACCTGGTGCCTGAGCCTCGGTCGAAGTTCGAGCGAGCGTTAGCCTTCTTGGACGAGCAGGAGCCAGGCGGTGAACTACTGACCGCCCAGGAGCGGGCGATCTGCGTACAGATTTCAAGGCGTAACGATCTATACGGTCGCCGGGCGCACGGCCTGTTGTTGCTTGATGAGGGCATCTCCCAGGATGAGGTGGCTCAGCAGGCGGACAGAACTAGTCGAACGGTAAGGCGTTGGCTGAAAACCTTCAAACAGAGACGGTCAGCGGCCTTCCCCGATCGCGTTCTACGGGAGGTTCAGTCCACCTCAGCGGCGATTCTTCCCCGAGTGCCAAGCCCCGAACCGGAAGAACCGGAGCAGGAGGAGGCCGCCCAACCGGGCCCTGAGCCTCAACCGCTGGAGGCATTGTTCAAGCGCTACATGGTGGATCGCGCTCACGCTCGCAATGTGGCTGATCACGCTCTAGCGCTTTTTGACCACCTCAAGCCCTTCCACGGTCTGCCGACGAAGCGCCGCAGTCTCCTGGAGACGGCGGCACGGCTGCACAATATCGGTCTGGCATCGGCGCCCGATCGGCGTCGCGAGGCGGGTCGCGACATCTTGCTGACATATCCCCCGGAGGAGCTGAACCAGGAGGAGCGTCTCATGGTGGCCCTGACCACCTATCTGCGCGGAAGGCAGGTTACCTCCAAGAAGGTGAATAAGGAGATGTCTCAGGACCCCTTAAGAGGGCTGACGAAGCGGGCACGGAAGGAGGCGCTGGCCCTTGCTGCCTTGGTTCGCATGGCGGATGGGTTGGACTACTCCCAGACTCAGAGCAGCGAGATGGGACAGATTACGCGAACCGATCAAGTGGTTGATGTCGAGGTCGAGGGACCTTACGCCGCGTTGGACGCGGCTCGGGCGCAGGAGAAGAGCGACTTATGGCAGCTTCTGTTCGAAACGGAGCTCCAGTTCAGGCCAGCACACCTAGCTAGTGATCTGATAGCCTACTCGGAGGAGGAGCAAACAACGGAGGCGGCCGTTGATCTGATGCCGGAGGAGCTCCCCGAGGCTCCAGGTCTTTCGGCGGACGATACGATGGTCGAGGCAGCGCACAAGACCCTCACCTTTCACTTCCAACGGATGCTGTACCACGAGTCGGGCACCCGCGCAGGCGAGGATATTGAGGAGCTGCACGACATGCGGGTCGCCACCCGTCGCATGCGGGCCGCCTTCCGAGTGTTTGGCGACTATCTGGATGGGAAGCGGTTGAAGCCGATGCGCAAGGGCGCGCGGCGCACCTGCAGCAAGCTCGGCAGCGTCCGAGACTTGGATGTCTTCTGGGAGAAGACGGAGCACTACATCGATGCGCTCCCGCCGGGGAGGCAGCATGACCTGATGCCACTTCGGGAAGCTTGGGAGGGGGAACATGAGCAAGCGCGCGAGCAGCTACTTGCTTACTTGGACAGCGACCGCTACTTCCAGTTCAGGGAGCGCTCCGCTGAGCTCATAAAGACTCCTGAGGCCTGGGGATTGCCCACGCTGACGAAGAAGGGCGAGGCGGTGCCGCATCAGGTACACCACGTCGTGCCCATGGAGATTTACGAGCGCATGGCAGGGGTGCTAGCCTACAATGAGTGGGTGACCAGGCCTGATGTCTCATTGAAGCAACTGCATCGCCTCCGCATCGCGGGAAAGCGGCTTCGGTATACTCTGGAGTTTTTTGAGGAGGTGCTGGCACCCCAAACTGGGGATCTGATCAAGCGCATGAAGGAGCTGCAGGACCACCTTGGAGACCTGCAGGACGCGGTGGTGGCCAGCGAACTACTGCGCGATTTTCTAACCTGGGGCACGTGGGGACACACGCAGGGCAAGAAGAAATCGAAAGTGCCTAAGGAGCCAGTCGTCGCGCCTGGGGTGGCTGTCTACATGGCGGACAAGCAGGCTGAGCTCCAGCGACTATTGAGTACCTTTCCCGACGTGTGGGTCTATTTCCAGAGCCCAGAGTTCAAGCAGACCGTGGCAGTGGTCGTGGCACCATTGTAGGCGTTCGTATACGACAAATGGAGGCTTTCGATGGCAAAGAAGTATAAGAAGAGCGGGAAGATCAAGAACAAGTACTACGAAAAGGAGCTGGCGAAGCTGCAGGGTGAGCTGGTCAAGCTCCAATACTGGATCAGGGATCAAGGCTTGCGGGTGATCGTCATCTTTGAGGGGCGTGACGCCGCCGGCAAAGGCGGGACGATCAGGCGGATCATGCGTCGCTTGAATCCCCGTATGGTGCGCGTCGTAGCCCTGCCCAAACCGAGCGATCGGGAGCAGAGGCAGTGGTACTTCCAACGTTATATCGAACACCTCCCGGCTGAGGGCGAGATGGTGCTGTTCGATCGTAGCTGGTACAACCGCGCTGGTGTGGAATGGGTGATGGGTTTCTGCACCCAGGATCAATACCGTCACTTCTTGCACGAATGTCCTGTGTTCGAACGCATGTTGGTTCGCGACGGAGTCTTCCTGATCAAGTATTGGTTCGAGATAAGCGCCGAGGAGCAGGAACGCCGCTTCCGCAGTCGAAACCAAGACCCTCGTAAGCTCTGGAAGTTGAGCCCGATGGACATGGAATCTCGTGCCCGATGGGATGAGTACTCCAAGGCTCGGGATGCCATGTTCGCCTACACAGACATTGAGGAGGCTCCTTGGTACGTGGTGCAGGCCAACGTCAAGAAACATGCTCGTCTGAACTGCATCGCGCATCTGCTGACCGTGACCCCTTACCAGGATTTGACGCCCGATCCGGTTGAGTTCCCGCCACGGGAGGATTCGGGCTATCAACGTCCTCGCACGGCGGAGGGACTCAACTACGTTCCCCTCGTCTATGGATCGGTGTACGACGACAACTGAGGGAAATAGTCGACGAGCAGAGAAGTGGATAAGGAGAGCGTCATGGAGAAGTATGATGAGAACGGCGTGATCACGTCCGAGTTCTACGAGCAAGAGTTGCGCAGACTCCAGACGGAGTTGATCAAGCTGCAGTACTGGGTCAAGGATCAGGGCCTGAGGGTTGTCGTGCTCTTTGAGGGCCGGGACGCGGCCGGCAAGACAGAGATAATTGGAAGGATCACACAGCGTCTGAACCCCCGCTTGGCGCGAGCTGTGGCTCTCGGCAAGCCCAGCGACCGGGAGAGTCGACAGTGGTACTTCCAGCGCTACGTCAAGCACTTCCCGGCGAAGGGAGAGATGGTCTTCTTCAATCGCAGTTGGTACAACCGCGCTGGCGTCGAGTGGGTGATGGATTTCTGCACCGAGGAGCAGTATCGTCATTTCCTGAATGAGTGCCCTGAGTTCGAGCGCATGCTGGTGAGGGAGGGGTATGCTCTGGTCAAATACTGGCTCTCGGTGAGTGCCGAGGAACAGGAGCGCCGTTTCCAGAACTGGATGCGGGATCCCAGAACGCGCTGGAGGTTCACGCCCATCGATCGAGAGGCTCGACAGCGCTGGGTACAGTACTCCAAAGCCAAGGACGCGATGATGGCTCACACAAACATCGACGAGGCGCTGTGGTACGTGATCGATGCCGATGTGCGGGAGCACGCGCAGTTGAACTGTATGGCCCACCTGCTGAATCTGATCCCTTACAAGGATCTGACACCCGATCTGGAGGAATTGCCGCCGCGAGAGAGGGAGGATACGGGCTACGTGCGACCTCCTATGAGCGAGCAGAACTTCGTGCCGATGATATACGGTGGAGATACGGGAGGTCAATAACTCCCTGTGTGAGGTAGTCACGGGCGGCGGGTGAGAGACGAGATGAGCTACCTCGCTGACGATGCGCACTGTCGAAGGAGCGTTTGATGGGAAAGAAGGACAAGAGGAATAAGGACCAAGAGAACACTGTTGAGCTGACAGATCCCAGTCTCTACATCAACCGTGAGCTCAGTTTCCTTCGGTTCAACCATCGGGTGCTGGAAGAGGCGCTGGACGAGAGTCATCCGCTGTTGGAGCGGGTCAAGTTCCTCTCTATAGTCGCCAGCAACCTCGATGAGTTCTTTATGATACGTGTCTCCGGCTTGCGTCGGCAGCTAGAGGCTGGTGTGCTGAAGGCTCCTCCCGACGGTATGACGCCAGCTGAGCAGTTGGCTGCCATACGGCGGCAGCTTCTGCCCCAGCTGGCTCAGCAGTACGAGTGTTGGTGTCAGGACCTGCTGCCCAAGCTCCGTGAGGCAGGCATCCAGGTTCTGGGTTACGACCAACTCAAGCGCAAGCAGCGCAAGCTGATGCGGACGTATTTCAAGGAAGAGATTTTCCCCGCTCTCACGCCGCTAGCCTTCGACCCAGGGCATCCATTCCCCCTCATCTCGAACCTCAGCATTAACTTAGCTGTGGTCGTCAACGATGTGCGACACGGGCGGCGGTTCGCCCGACTGAAAGTGCCCAATACGTTCCCCCGCCTGTTGCGTATTCCCAGCGAGGAGACGGCCGACGAGTACCAGAGCCTGGGATTGGCGCAGGCTATGTCCAACACCTTCGTCTGGCTGGAGGAGGTCGTATGCGCTAATCTGGACATGCTCTTTCCTGGCATCGACGTCGAAGCGTCCTATCCCTTTCGCGTCACCCGCGATGCCGACCCAGAGATCGGGGAGGACGAGGCCTCTGATCTGCTTGTCGCTATTGAAGAGAGCGTACGAAAACGGCATTTCGGTTCCGCGGTGAGACTAGAGATCGGCCGGTCTATGCCAGACCAAGTGCGCGATATTCTGATCACCAACCTCGGTTTGGCACCCTACCAGGTCTACACTACTGATGGGCCCATCGGGCTGGCTGACGTGATGGAGCTGATGGACGTCAACCGTCCCGATCTGAAGGATAAGCCTTTCCATCCGTCGGTGCCTCCTCAGCTATCGACCGAGGAGAACATTTTCTCCGTCATCCGGCGCCACAACATCTTGGTCTATCACCCCTACGACAGCTTCGATCCGGTGGTGAAGTTCGTCCGTGCGGCGGCGCGGGACCCGGAGGTCCTGGCGATTAAGCAAACGTTGTATCGCGTGGGGCCAGACTCGCCGATCGTGGCCGCGCTGATGGATGCCCGGGAGAACGGGAAGCAGGTGGCCGTATTGGTGGAGCTGAAGGCGCGTTTCGATGAAGAGAACAACATCGTGTGGGCGAGATCGCTCGAGGAGGCGGGCGTACATGTTGTCTATGGTCTGGTGGGCCTAAAGACGCACGCCAAGATATGTCTGGTGGTGCGCCACGAGCGCGACGGCATCCGCCGTTACGTCCATATGGCCACGGGCAACTACAATGACGTGACCGCCCGCGTCTACGCGGATTTGGGTTACTTCACCTGCGACCGCGACCTTGGCACCGATCTTTCTGACCTGTTCAACGCTCTCACCGGCTACTCTCGGAAAGATGAGTACCGCAAGCTCCTGGTTGCGCCGGGAAGGATGCAGGAGCAGATTGTCGCCCGCATCGATCGCGAGATTGAGCAGCACGAGAAGAACGGCGATGGGTATATCGCCCTCAAGATGAACTCGTTGGTCGACAAGCACTGTATCGAGGCGCTCTATCGCGCTTCACAGGCTGGCGTGAAGGTCGACCTGCAGCCCCGGGGCATCTGCTGTCTGCGTCCGGGTGTGCCGGGGGTAAGCGAGAACATCGAAGTGACATCCATTGTCGGCCGCTTCCTAGAACACGCTCGCATCTATTACTTCCGCAACGGGGGTGACGAGGAGATCCTGACCGGCAGCGCCGATCTGATGCCCCGTAACCTCTACCGCCGTGTCGAGACTCTGTTCCCGGTGGAGGATCCCGGTCTAAGAACGGCGCTGCGCGATCAGATCCTCAAGATCCACTTGAAGGATAACGTGAAGGCCCGGCGCATGCTACCTGATGGCAGCTATGAGAGGGTGCAGCCACAAGATGACGAGCCCACGATCAATTCCCAGGCCTGGCTGATCGAGCACCGAGGCGTCTGGCACAACGAGGAGTAGCTGGTGAGGGTCGCGTTGATCGGCGACGTGCACGCCAACCTGCCAGCGCTAGAGGCCGTCCTCGACCATGCGCGGACGCAGGGCGTCGAGGCCATCTGGAACGTTGGTGATTTTGTCGGCTATGGAGCCTTCCCGAACCAAGTCGTCGAGCGTTTGAGACAGGAGCGAGCCGTCAGCATCTTGGGTAACTATGACCTTAAGGTATTGAGGTTCAAGAAGAAGAGAAAGAAGTGGCGCAAGAAGAAACAGGCGCAGAAGTTCTTGGCGTTCCAGTGGACGTATGACATCCTGACCAAGAAGAAGCGCAAGTACCTCGCCTCGCTGCCCAGGGAGAAGATGCTGCAGGTCGAGGACCGCCGCGTCCTGCTGACGCACGGCAGCCCAGCCTCAGTGAGTGAACATCTCACCCCCGATACCCGGAAAGAGCGGCTGCGCGAGCTAGCGTCGATGGCTGAGGCCGATTGGGTCATCTGTGGTCATTCGCATCGGCCATTCGTGCGCGAAGCGAACGGTGCGCACTTCATCAACACTGGAAGCGTGGGCCGACCCGACGATGGGGATCCCCGTGCTTGCTACGCCACCCTAGAGATTGGATCTGCTCCAGATCGGGCCCCCGAGGTGCATCACCATCGCGTGGCATACGACGTGGGAAGCGCAGTCGATGCCATACGAGAGGCCGGATTGCCAGAGACGTTTGCCCAGATGATGATTCAGGGCTACGCCCTGGACGATGTGATGGAGGGACCTGAGGCGTGGCACACGCCTCCTTCAGATGTGTATCCTTGGGATGAGGTTGAGGGGCAGCGACGCCTAGAGGAAGTGGTGCAGCTAGTCGATAGCTGCAACCACGAGCCGGATCATGTCCGCCATGTGACGTGGCTCTCTCTGCGGCTATTTGACGAGCTACAGCCGCTGCATCGCCTGGGTGGGGAGGAGCGCTTCTGGTTGCGCTGTGGCGCGCTGTTGCATGACATTGGCTGGATGAAGGGACGAAAAGGCCATCATAAGACCTCCTTACGCCTCATCTTGGACCAGCTGGGCTCACCCTTCGACAAGCGGGAGCGACACATCATCGGTTCTATCGCTCGCTACCACCGCCGGGCTCTCCCCAAGGACAAACACGGTCACTTCGCCGCGCTGTCTCCGGTGGATCAGTACCGTGTCACCCTTCTGGCTGCACTTCTGCGTGTGGCCGATGGCCTGGATCGCACCCACCGAAGCGTCGTCCAAGACCTCGCCTGCGACATCTCGCCACGACGGATAGCCATAGACTGCGCTGTATGGATGTATCCCATTCCAGAGCGGGAGGAGGCGCTGGAGAAGGCGGATCTGTTGGAACGGGCTTTCGACCGAGAGCTACTCATTGAGTGGCACGCAGTCTGACAGGGCGCCGGCGCGGAATGCGTGCCTAAGGATATCGCTTCTTGACAGCTAAGGAGTTCGCCGTGCGACTATCGTCCACTGCCACGTTGCTTGTTCGAGGCGGCACACTGGTGACCCCCCAGGGTCTGTTACAGGCGGACCTCCTCGCGCAGGGGGAGCGCATCAAGGCCATTGGGGACGGGCTCCCGACGGCGCACGACACACGGGTGCTCGACGCTGAGGGCTGCTATGTCCTGCCCGGTGTCATCGACGCTCACACCCACATTCAGTTGGACACCGGCGTCTATCAGACCCCCGATGACTGGTTCATTGGTACCCGCGCGGCGGCCTGTGGCGGTGTCACCACAGTCGTCGATTTCGCTACCCAGTTTCCTGGGCAGACGTTGCCAGAGGCGGTCGACGCTCGCTTGACGGAGGCTCGACCGGCGGCTATCGATTACGCTTTGCACGTGATGATCACTGATCTTCCCCCCGGTCGAGAGGGCGAGATCGCTGATCTCGTTGAGCTGGGCACACCCAGTGCCAAGCTCTACACCACCTACCGGCCGAATTACTACGCCGACGATGCAGTGATTCTGCGACTCCTGAAGGCTTGTGCTGAACACGGTGTCCGTCCTCTGGTTCATTGCGAAAACGACGACCTAGTCACCGCGCAGACTGAGGCTTTGGTCGCGGCCGGCGAGACGAGTTGGCGGCATCACGGGTGGTCCCGTCCTGGCCTCGCGGAGCAGGAGGCGATTGAACGTGTGCTCTTCCTTGCCGACGCGGCCGGAGCTCCGGTCCATATCGTTCACTGCTCCACGGCTCGCTCCGTCTCGATCGTAGCCGAGGCTGTCGACGTTGGTCAGCCGGCAACCTGTGAGACCTGCCCGCAGTATCTTCTCCTGGACAGGTCGCTCTATGAGGGCCCCACGCCTTGGCGCTACATTCTCCAGCCTCCGCTGCGCCGTCCACAAGAGTTGGACCGGCTCTGGAGATTGGTCGAAGCGGGCTTGGTGGACCTCATCACCACGGATCACTGTGACTACACCATGGCCCAGAAGGTGGCTAAGGATGACTTCACCGAGACCCCCGGCGGGCTTCCCGGCATGGAGACGCTGTTGCCGTTGATGTTCACCCACGGTGTGGCTGAGGGACGCTTGACGGTCTCGCATCTCGTGGAGCTTCTCTCTGCCAATCCTGCGCAGGTATGGGGGCTCTGGCCGCGGAAAGGCGTGCTTTGGCCCGGCTCGGATGCTGATGTTGTCGTCTACGACCCCGCGCCGACCGACCGAATTCGGGCTGACGATCTCCATCATCTCGCTGGCTATACCCCCTACCAGGGTATGTCCGTGTGCGGTCGGGTCAAGGCGACCATCTCTCGCGGGGCCGTTGTGTACCACCAGGGACGCTTCACCGGGCGTCGAGGGCGGGGACAGTTCGTGAAGCGAGAGCCCCTCGACGGTGGAGATAGGTTGAGATGACGAGTCTCTTCTACCGCTTTGGCGCGGCTTTGGCTATTGGCTTTTTGGTGGGGCTGCAGCGAGAGTATGCCCACGGGGGGCCTGAGCGCGAGATTTCTGCCGGCGAGCGCACCCTGGCGCTGATGGGGTTAGCCGGATGCGCCGCGGCTCTGGTGGCCGATGAACTGGGTTCGCCCTGGGCCTTTGTCGGGGTCATCCTATCGCTGGGCCTACTCATCGCGGCTTCCTACGTCGTCACCTCTTGGCGTGGCGATGTCGGCTTGACCACAGAGGTGGCGGCCGTGCTGACCATCCTCGCTGGGGCGCTCTGCTACTGGAATTACCTGGAGTTGGCCGCGGCGATTGCTGTAGCGACCACGGTCCTTCTCTCCTTGAAACTGGAGACTGACCGGCTGGTCCGACATATCACACGCGAGGATATTCGGGCTACCCTCAAATTTGCGGTGATCACCGCTATCGTCTTGCCGTTGCTGCCGAGACGGGGTTTCGGCCCCCCGCCGCTCAACGTGCTAAGGCCGTACAGCATCTGGCTGATGGTGGTATTCATCTCCGGCATCAGCTTCTTAGGGTATGTGCTGATCAAGCTGGTGGGGGCGAGGCGCGGCATTGGCCTCACCGGCTTGTTGGGTGGACTGGCGTCGAGCACCGCGGTGACCCTCAGCTTCTCTGAGCGAAGCCACAGCGAAGCGGATCTTGATCGGTCGTTGGGCCTGGCGGTTGTCATCGCTTGGACGACGATGTTTCCGCGCGTTCTGGTGGAGGTCGCGGCTGTCAATTCCTCGCTCCTGCGGCGGTTGTGGCTCCCGATGGTCGCTGCTGCCTCGGTAGGGGCTGCCTACGCGGCATACCTGCACGTCTCGCAGCGAGTGGATACCCGGGAGGACGTCGCCTTCGCTAACCCATTTCGCCTGGGACCTGCGCTCAAGTTCGGACTGATCTACGCGGTGATTCTGCTCGTCTCTCGAGCAGCGCAGATGTTCCTGGGTGATCTCGGCGTCTACCTATCGAGCGTCTTTGGGGGCCTTGCGGATGCCGATGCTATCACCCTGTCGATGGCCGAGCTGAGCAACGGAACTGGCGGGCTGGATCCAGGGACGGCTGCCCGAGCTATCGTTCTGGCTGCTATGTCAAACACCGCGGCCAAGGGAGGGATCGTGCTGGTCAGCGGGTCACCTGGTCTGCGTAAGGCTTTGCTGCCGGGGTTCCTGTTGATGCTGGGTGCTGGCGTGGGCACCACCTTCCTTTTGTGAGCATAGAGCCCCTATTTTTGGTTGGTGCTCAAGGACCGACATAGAGATTCGAAACAAGGATGCAGCTGATGGCGGCAGTCGGGTTCGGCTATCGTCGTCACGATGGGCTCTCTTCGATGTGGATACCTCCCGATGGTGATGAAGTGCTTCCCAGCAGAGTCCCGATGCTCCAGAAAAGCGTTCACCCGCTGGATGTTGTGCCGTCTGGCGAGCATGCTATACTTGCGCATAGGCGCCTTGTTGAGGCCAAGTTGCCCAGATGAGCAGTATAGGTATCACGGCAAGGAGGGGTTCCTATGAAGTTGACTCGCTTTCTACCTGTCGCCCGGGGTGATGAACCCGCTGATCTTCTGCTTCGCAACGCGCAGGTCATCGATGTCTTCACCGGCGAGATCACTGAGGCTGATGTCGCAATTGCCGAGGACACTATCGTTGGTGTTGGCCTGACGTACGACGCTGACGAGGAGATTGATCTTCAGGGGCGCTATATCTGCCCTGGGCTGATCGATGCTCACGTCCACATCGAATCCTCTATGGCAACGCCTCCCTATTTTGCCCGAGCTGTCCTGCCCCGCGGTACGACGACGGTCGTCACCGATCCCCACGAGATCGCCAACGTCGCTGGTGCGGACGGCATTTCTTACATGCTTGATGTGTCCAAGGGCTTGCCGTTGACCGTCTTGGTCAATCTCCCCTCTTGCGTACCAGCCACCCATATGGCCACTGCCGGGGCCGAACTGACCGCCGACGACCTGGTGCAACTGGCCGATATGCCTCGAGTTGTCGGATTAGCCGAGTTTATGAATGTGCCGGGGTTGGTCCTGGGAGACCCGCAGGCTTTGGCGAAGATTGAGGCTTTTCGAGACGACGTCATCGACGGTCACTCGCCGGAGTTGAGCGGGAAGTGGCTCCAAGCCTACGTTGGCGCAGGTCCGGGATCCGATCACGAGTGCACCACCCCCGAAGAGATGATGGAGAAGCTTCGGCTGGGGATGTACGTCTTTCTCCGGGAGGCCACGGGTGCCAAGAACCTGCGTGATCTACTCCCCGCCGTCACCAGGGAGAACAGCCGTCGTTGCGGCTTTTGCACCGACGACCGCCACCCGAGCGATCTGCTTGATGAGGGCCATGTAGATTATCTGCTCCGTGTGGCGATCGCTGAAGGACTCGATCCTATCACTGCGATCCGTATGGCGACCCTCAACGTGGCGGAATGGTTCCGTCTGCATGACCGCGGGGCTATCGCCCCCGGCAGGCGGGCAGATCTGGTTGTCTTCTCCGAACTCGATGATTTCCACGCGGAGATGGTCTTCGCGGGCGGCCAATTGGCGGCCCGGCAGGGTAAACCGGTAGGGAAGTGGCCTGTGCCCAGCGTCGACGCATCTGCGGTGCGTGGCACCGTCAACGTCGACTGGAAGGCATTGAGCTTCGCTGTGCCAGTGCCTGATGTGCGCACCGAGGTTGTAGAAGCGCGCGTGATCGGCCTGGTACCCGATCAGATCGTCACACGCCATCTGGTCAAGCAGATACCAGTGAGGAACGGTCAAGCCGTGTCCGATGTGGACCGCGATATCCTGAAGCTGGCCGTGGTCGAGCGCCATCGTGGCACAGGCAACGTGGGGCTGGGCTTCGTACATGGCTTGGGACTGAGGCAGGGGGCGCTGGCCGGGAGCGTCGGTCACGACGCTCACAACTTGATCGTCGCCGGCTGCGACGATGGTTCTATGATGACCGCAGCTCGCGCGGTGGGAAAGCTGGGGGGCGGGCTGGTCGCGGCTGTTGATGACCGGGTGCTGGCCCAGGTGCCACTTCCTGTTGGTGGTTTAATGTCCGATCAACCATTAGAGACCATCAGACGTCAGATGGACGAGCTGGTAGGCACTGCCCGGGACCTGGGTTCGCCATTGCACGACCCTTTGATCACCCTAGGCTTCCTGGCCCTGGAGGTTATTCCCTCCCTGAAGCTCACGGATCAGGGGTTGGTTGACGTGGAGGCGTTTGATTTCGTACCCCTCTTTGTAGACGTAGGATGAATTGCCCTAATAGACCCGATAATCCTCGTGCCCGCCGCCGCCGTGAGCAGCACCGGCTCTTCTGGGTAGTGGCTGGTTTCCTGATCGTGGGAGGTAGCGCCGTCGTTGCGCTGGCCTACGGCCCTCGGGCAGTCGTGCTGGGCGCGACCTGCTTGCTTTCCGGCATCGGGGTGTTGGCTATCCTATGGGGCATTTTGCTGTTGATCGAACGATGGGTCGAGTAGCCAGAGGAGCTTACATGCAACGCAAGGATCTGATCGATCATCTGAACGAGTACCTGCGCGTCGAGGAGGTCGAAGATAAGTCTCAGAACGGTCTTCAGGTTGAGGGACCTCATGAGGTGAGGAGGGTCGCATTCGCTGTGGACGCTTGTCAGGCCTCATTCGAGCGCGCCGTCGCCGAGGAAGCTCAGCTCCTCATCGTTCATCATGGACTCTTCTGGAGCGAGCCGCTCCGTCTGATTGGACCACATTTTCGGCGTGTGAAGACCCTCATTGAAGGGCGCTGTGGCCTCTACGCTGTACATCTGCCGTTGGATATGCATCCCGTGGTGGGCAACAACGCAGAAATGGTGCGTCTGTTGAAGTTGGAGGAGCGACGGCCTTTCGGCGTGTATCATGGCTTGGAGATAGGCTTCGCTGGTCGCTTGGATTCACCGCTAGATATCTCTATGCTAATTGGGCGTTTGGTCGAGGCTCTAGATAGGCCACCCCTCCGCGTGCTCGATCACGGGTCTGAGGAGATCGAGGACGTGGGCTGTGTTTCTGGTGGAGCTGCGTCGATGATGGATCAAGCGGCGGAGGCCGAGCTCGATGCCTTCATCACGGGCGAGACGGACCATGCTTCCTTCCACGAGGTCGCCGAGCGGCGGCTCAATGTACTCTTCGCGGGGCATTATGCCACGGAGACGCTCGGTGTGAAGGCCCTGGCGCGTCATATCGAAGAGCAATTCGATCTAGATACGATGTTCTTTGACATTCCTACCGGCATGTAGGCAATTGCTAAAGCGGGCAGACTATGCTATTATTGCCGGGCTTCTCCGTTGGAGAGAAGATATGCGGTAGGAAGTCAAGTAGCTCTTTGACAATCGAATGAACGAATCCAGGCTAATGAGCTGATGCAAGGCCGCTCTTCCAAATCCCAACAGGAGTCAGCTTTTCCTGCGGGCAAGAAGAGATTGTGTAGTTTTGGTTAGGTGACCGCGGAGGTCACCTACAGGCGCGCCCGGCCCTCCTGTGCGTGCAGGGGCGTCTGGGGCCTCACGTAAGGTTGATTCTTCGTGAGCAGGGCATGCACCAGACGCACAAGCTTGCGAGCGGTAAGGACGAGGGCACGCTTGTGTCGGTATTTGGAGACTTCGTTGTACTTGCGCCAGTAGTAGGCCTTGTACTCCATAGCGTACTGTCGGACCTTGTCAGCTCCCTGGATGAAGTAGTAGCGTCCGTAAGGGTTGCCGACTTTGGTCAGCCGGGTGTTCTGAGAGACGAAGTTGCCGGTTGAGCGCCGTTCCCAGGAGATACCGAAGTACTGAGCTAGATGTCTGTGTTCAGGGAAGCGGGAGATGTCGACGATCTCGGCGAGCAAGCCGCCGGTGATGACAGGCCCGAGGCCTGGGACGGAGATGATGGGATTGGGAACGGGGTCGATGGCGCGGGCGATGTGCTGATCCAGTCGCTTCTGGGAGCGCTCGATGAAGCGGATGTGATCGAGTTGGGTGGCCAGGGTGGCGGTGAGCATCTCGTCAGTTTGCGGATCAATGGGATAGGAAGAGCGTAAGGATCTCTGGACAGCACGAGCTTTGGCGTGAGGGTCATAGAAGTGGCCTCGGCCACGCTTTGCGATCATGTCGGCCAGCTGGTCGTGGGTCATATCGCGCAGTTCGGCAGCGGTAAACTCAGTGAGTAGAGCTGCGCTGGTGGCGCCGAAGAGGTTGGAGAAGGGCTTAGCGCGCTTCCAGTCGCTCCATTTGAGGAAAGCATAGGATCGGAAGCGCATCTTCTCGCGGGAGAGGTTCTGAGCGAGCTTGAAGCGGTAGCGGGTGAGGCGACGGAGGCCTTGCCAGAAAGGGCCGGGCACGTAGGAGTCGGGCCACTCGCCGAAGCGCACGCGAGCGGCGACGTCGAAGGTGTCTCGCTCATCGCTCTTGGGTCTGCGGAGGACAAGCGCATCCTTGAAGTCGGCGACAAGCTTGGGGTTGAAGCAGACCAGCTCCAAGTCGAAAGGCTCCAGAAGAGGACTGGTACTAAGAAAGTGATGGAAGGGGATCCAGAGCATGCCAGTCGCTTCGTACCCGATCTGGATGCGGCGGTAGCCCAATCGGGTGGCTGCCTGAGCGATGGTAGCAGCAGCGGACTGAGCGCCAGGGAGGTTGTTGGTGACAGAGAGAGGCCCAATGACCTCGTGACCGTCGCGCTGGTCCACTGCACGGAGGACGATGTCCTTGAGATGGACATCGGCGCCAACGGATAGAGTTGAGTGATTCATACGTGCTCCTTTGGGTAATGGGCTTGAACAAGGTCACCCAGAGAGGCGGTGGGTATCCCAGGGAACCGAGCAGATCAGCAACCTCGTGTATCAGAACTCTGGCGGCAGCCCTGAGCCGCACGGGAACAGTATGCGAGTTGGAAGTGCCGCTCGGCGTGGGCAACAATCTTGCACTTTGAAGTCACCTGACGGTGCAACAAGGAGGCCAAGAACTGCCCACCTGACCGGCTCTGAGCTCCCGGTCATTATCCCTGGGATGCCCCACCATGACAATGCTATTATACGAGGAGGTGGTACGAACTGATCCATCCTCGAACACTTCTGCTGATGAGTTGTGACCTTTCCACTGGATATCACATTAGGAGGTGAAGAATGCGTAAGCGTCTATGGTACGTGATGGGGCTCCTGGTTGTCGCGGCGATGGTCTTGACCGCGTGCGGTCAGGCCGCCACACCAGAACCAACCGAGGCTCCCCCGACGGAGGAGCCGGAGCAAGAGACCGACCTGCCCGTGAGGGCGGCTTTCGTCTACATCGGCCCCCCAGGTGACCTGGGTTGGACCTATGAGCACGACCGAGGGCGCAAGATGCTTGAAGAGGCGTTGGGTGACGATGTCGAGACCACCTACATCGAGGACGTACCTGAAGGGCCTGATGCTGCTCGTGTCATCCGTCAGTACGCCCAAGAGGGGTGGGACATTATCTTCACAACCTCTTTCGGCTATATGGATCCCACGCTAGAGGTGGCCGAGGAGTTCCCCGACGTGCTCTTCGAACACTGTTCGGGGTACAAGACGCGAGAGAACATGGCGACCTACTTCGGCCGCATCTACCAGGCACGCTATCTCTCCGGCATCGTGGCCGGCGAGATGACCGATAGCAACATCATTGGGTACGTTGCGGCGTTCCCCATACCTGAGGTCATTCGCGGCATCAACGCTTTCACCCTGGGCGTCCGCTCGGTCAATTCCGACGCCGAGGTCCGCGTGGTGTGGACCAACACCTGGTACGATCCGGTCGTGGAGCGTGAGGCCGCCGAGGCCCTCCTCGACGAGGGCGCGGACATGATTGCACAGCACCAGGATACCACGGAGCCTCAGAAGGCCGCCGCGGAGCGCGACGCGTTGAGCATTGGCTACGACTCGGACATGCGCCAGTTTGTGGGCGATACGGTCCTCACGAGCCCGCAGTGGAACTGGGGCACCTACTACGTCGATACCATCCAGAATGTCATCGACGGCACGTGGGAGTCGCACCAGTTCTGGGGAGGCCTGGAGACGGGCGTCGTTCAGTTGGCCGAGATAAGTCCCCTGGTCCCGGAGGACGTGCGCGAGCAGGTTGACGCGGAGCGAGAGAGGATCACAGGCACGGACTGGGACGTCTTCTGCGGCCCCCTCAACGACCAGGACGGCGACGAAGCGGTTGCAGACGGTGAGTGCATGTCCGACGGCGATATGCTGAACATGGAGTGGTTCGTCGAGGGTGTCGTCGGCGAGCTCCAGGAATAGCCCAGCGTGCGAAGCTAAGCCGCGTGCGACTAGCTGGCGCAAGCCAGCCCTAAGCCGCGTGCGGAGCTAAGGAAGCGCAGCGGCCTAGGCTGCGTATAATGAGCAGGACCCTTAGGGTTTGCAGCAAGCGCTGGAGCGATGATGGGCTTGGTCCCACGGCTGCATGTCGGTGCCGAGCCCTAAGGGTCCTCACCACGGAAGTGAGAATCGATGACCGAGAGTAGGACACGCGAATCGCTCCTCCGCATGAAGGGCATCACGAAGCGGTTCCCCGGCGTGCTGGCGAATGACCACGTCGATCTAGAGCTTCACGAGGGAGAGGTGTTGGCCTTGCTCGGCGAGAATGGCGCCGGCAAGTCGACGCTGATGAACGTGCTGTGCGGCCTTTATCGTCCCGATGAGGGTGTCATTACGGTCCGAGGTGACCGTGTCGATATTCAGTCTCCTCGAGACTCGTATGACTTGGGCATCGGCATGGTGCACCAGAATTTCATGCTGGTGGAGACGATGACAGTGGCCGAGAATGTGGTTCTTGGCTTGCAGGGGCTCGCTTTTCAGCCAGAGCTCCGTCGTGTTAAGCATCGATTGGAGGAGTTGGGCGACCAATATGGCCTGAAAGTCGACCCCGACGCTTACATCTGGCAGCTATCGGTCGGGGAGCAACAGCGGGTAGAGATCTTGAAGTTGCTCTACCGCGATGTGGATATCTTGATCCTTGATGAGCCGACGGCCGTGTTGACCCCCCAGGAAGTAGATGATTTGGTTGAGGTCTTGCGTCGGGTGGTTAGAGAGGGGAAGGCCGCCATCTTTATCACTCACAAGCTCAGAGAGGTCATGCTGTTCTCGGATCGAGTGACTGTGCTGCGGGGCGGTAAGAACGTTGCCACCCGGTCCACGTCCGAGACCTCGCCAGAGGAGCTCGCGCGATTGATGGTTGGGCGCGAGATCCTTTTTCGGCTGGAGAAGACCACGTGTGAGGTGGGTGCGCCTGTCCTTGTTGTCGAGGACCTTGAAGCCTTGAACGATAAAGGCCTGCCTGCGCTGCGGGGCGTCTCGCTCACGGTTCGCGCAGGTGAGATCGTGGGCATTGCCGGCGTCGCTGGGAACGGTCAGCGTGAGCTGGCGGAGGTGATCACTGGCCTTCGTTATGCCGTTGGGGGGGACGTGCACGTCGGTAAGACGTGTATTACGAACTGCTCACCCCTACGCGCCATTCAGGCCGGTGTGAGCCATATTCCAGAGGATCGTGTGGGCATGGGCTTGGTTGGGGATATGTCGGTTGCAGAGAACCTGGCTCTCAAGGCCTATCGCACGTCGGAGCTCTCCCGTGGCCCCGTTCTCTTTCCCCGGAGGATGAAGACCTTTGCCGAGGATCTCATCGACGGATTTGACATCGCTACGCCGGGACCTGGGACCCAGGTCAAGTTCCTCTCCGGTGGCAATCTGCAGAAGGCGATTCTGGCTCGGGAACTCAAGGCCTGTAAGGGCCTACTTGTCGCCGTCCACCCGACACGGGGGCTAGATGTCGGTGCCACAGAGACTGTGCGCGAGCTTCTGCTGGAGCAGCGCGACGAGGGGACGGCCGTGTTGCTGATATCCGAGGATTTGGATGAGTTGCTGGAGGTCTCCGACCGCATCGCCGTGATGTTTGAGGGCGAGATCGTGGGGGTTGTACCAACGGAGGAGGCTGACATCGATGCGATAGGGCTGATGATGGCCGGTGAGCAACCAGAAGAGGAAGGAGCCGCAGGGTGAGGATTGTCTTCGAGAAACGTCAGGAAGTCTCACACGCTATTAGAGTGTTGGTCCCTGTTCTATCGCTCGTTTTCGCGTTGGTCTTTGGTGCATTCCTCCTCCTGTTGTCCGGCGTTGATCCTTTTGCGGCGTATGCCGCAATGGCTCAAGGAGCGCTTGGCGACGTCCACGCCGTGGCCGAGACGTTGGTCAAGGCGATCCCACTGATGCTTACTGGACTTGGAGTCGCGATCGCCTTCCGCATGTTGTTCTGGAACATCGGGGCTGAGGGTCAATTGGCGATGGGGGGGCTTGCTGCAACCTGGGTTGCACTGTACGCGTCAGACCCGCTTCCCAATTGGTCGGTGGTGCCAGTGGCCGTCGTGCTGGGTATGCTGGCGGGGGCCGTATGGGCTGCCATTCCAGCTATACTGCGTGCTTATCTCAATGTTAACGAGACCATTACCACCCTGATGATGAACTACATTGCCATCCTTCTGGTCTCCCATATGTACCACGGGCCATGGCGCGATCCCGAGGGCTATGGGTTCCCGGGCACGGCGAGATTCCCGGAGGTGGCGTGGTTGCCACGCATCTACGATCGCGCACACGCTGGGCTGTTCCTGGCCGTGATCGCCGCAGCCATCCTCTGGTTCGTGCTTCAGCGCACCAAGTGGGGCTTTGAGCTGCGCATTGCCGGCGAGAACCCCAAGGCGGCACGCTACATCGGGATTAATATCCCGAGGTTGATCATCAAGGCGATGTTGGTCTCGGGTGCTCTCTGTGGTCTGGCGGGCGTCTGCGAGGTCACGGGTGTGATGCGACGGCTGCAGCAGGGCCTCACGGTCGGCTACGGCTATACTGCCATCATCGTGGCCTGGATGAGCCAGCTCAACCCGTGGGGCGTTCTGCTGGTCGCTTTTCTACTGGCTGCACTCCTCGTCGGCGGCGATCAGATTCAGATGGCGATGGGGTTGCCAGCGGCGATGGGCCTGGTCCTGCAAGGGGCCTTGCTCTTCCCTATGTTGGGAGGATCGCTATTCGCGGAGTATAGGCTAAGGATTGTACGCTCCGGGCCACAGGAGGCTCTCTTGCCGCAGGCATCACTTGCGAAGGAGTCTGAGTCGTGAACGTGTCTCTATTGACCTCCCTCCTCAGTATCACCCTCCGCGCTGGCACGTCGCTGCTTTATGCCACCATCGGAGAGATCTACACCGAGCGAGCGGGTATCCTCAACCTAGGTGTTGAGGGTATGATGATGGTGGGGGCGGTGTCCGCGTTTGCCGTCGGGTATCATACCGAGAGCCTGGTGCTCGCTGTGGTGATGGCTTTGCTGGCGGGGACGCTGCTGGCATTGGTTCATGCTTTTCTTTCTATCTCCCTGCGCGCCAACCAGGTCGTCAGTGGATTGACGCTTACGTTGTTCGGCACCGGTCTGGCGAGCTTCTTGGGGCAGCGTCTGGGACCTGGTGGCTCGCGTCTGGTGGGGCTGGTGGGACCGAGCTTGGGGCGCCTCCCGATCCCGATGCTCTCCGATCTGCCAGTTGTCGGGTCTTCTTTTTTCGACCAGGATATCCTGACCTATGGGCTCTACGGCTTGGTTCCTTTGGCATGGTGGTATCTCTACAAGACGCGCCCTGGCCTCTATATGCGATCGGTGGGTGAGAATCCTCAGACTGCCGACGCTATGGGCATTCGGGTCAGTGTGAATCGCTATCTGTACACCATGCTCGGTGGAGCTCTGGCTGGCTTAGGAGGTGCTCATCTGTCGCTGGCGTATACCAAGGGTTGGACGGAGAACATTACTGGTGGGCGAGGCTGGATCGCTGTGGCCCTGGTCATCTTTGCGATGTGGGATCCTTTGCGAGCCGTTATCGGAGCGGCGCTATTCGGTGGGATCAACGCGGTGCAGTTCCGCATGCAGGCGGCCGGGACCACCATTCCGGCGGCGTTACTCAACATGCTGCCCTACGTCGCCACCATCTTGGTGCTGGTCATCATCACCTGGTGGGAGAACCTGAGGAAGCGCATCGGAGCACCAGCCGCCCTGGGCGTGCCCTATGCACGGGAGGAAAAGGGGTAATAGTGTTCCGTGCCGTTCAGGATGCAAGGCGAGCGACTCCGTAGCAGAACGTAGGTTGACCTGAGGAGGATAAGATGTCTGACGTAATGCGACCTCAATCGTTTGGTGTGCTTCTTGACCGGATCTTGGCGGAACTGGATACGGCTGAATCCCTCTTTGGGATCCATCGTTCACTCTTCTACGAACCTCAGGAGGACCCTGCCTACGCCACGGAGATGTTCGGCCATCATCTGGCTACCCCTATTGGGCCAGGGGCCGGGCCTCATACCCAGTTGACTCAGAATATCCTGTCGGCCTGGCTCTCCGGGGGACGATTCATCGAGCTGAAGACCGTGCAGATCATGGACGAGTTGGAGATCCCACGCCCCTGCATCGACATGGCCGACGAGGGATACAACGTTGAGTGGTCGCAGGAGCTGAAACTGGAGCAGTCGACCCAGGAATACGTTAAGGCCTGGGTGCTGATCCACGTACTGCGTCGCATTCTGGGCTTCGAGGAGAGTGTTCCCTTTGGGACGATCTTCAATATGAGCGTAGGCTACGACCTGGAGGGCATCAAAAGCGAGCCGATGACGCGCTTCATGGACGTCATGGAGGACGCCTCGGAGGAGATAGCCAGGCTCCAGGATAGCCTGGAGGCGGACCATCCGTCGCTGTCGGGCATTGACATTCCAGCGCAGATGGTCAACAGCGCGACCGTCTCCACGATGCACGGGTGCCCGCCGGATGAAATTGAGGAAATTGGCCGCTATCTGATGGAGGAGCGCGATCTGCACACATTCGTGAAGCTCAACCCGACGCTACTGGGGAAAGAGCGGGTGATGGATATCCTCCACGGTCACCTGGGCTTCACAGGCATCCGTATCCCGGATGAGATCTTCGAGCATGATCTCCAGTATGACCAAGCGGTGGCGTTGATTCGCTCGCTGATGCAGGTGGCGCAGGAGCGGGAACTAACCTTCGGCGTCAAACTGAGCAATACACTTGCTATGGCCAACCATCGCGACGTGCTTCCGGGGGACGAGATGTACATGTCGGGCCGTGCCCTCTATCCGATCACGATGGCCCTCTTCCAGACGCTGACGGAGGAGTTCGAGGGCGATTCTGCATCCGGCTCAGGAGGAGGCCTCAATGTCTCCTACTCGGCCGGGGCCAACGCCCTCAACGTGACGTCGATTCTATCCTGTGGCGCCCTGCCTGTCACTGCCGTCTCTGATCTTCTGAAGCCGGGGGGCTACTCACGTTTCCTCCAGTATCTGGAGAGTTTGGAGCGTGATATGGAGAGGCTGGGTGCGGCCAGTCTGGAGGAGTTGGCGTACGACAACCTGGCGAACTTGAGGGAGCAGGCGTCGCGGGCATTGGAGGACGAGCGATACAAGAAGAGCTACCACCCTTATGACCTGCCCAAGGTCGAGTTGGGGCTGGATCTCTTCGACTGCGTCGACGCGCCTTGTCGAGAACAGTGTGCTGTTCGCCAGGACGTGCCGGAGTACGCTTGGCTGATCTCTCAAAGGGACTATGACCACGCCCTGGAGGTCATTCTTTATCGAAACCCGCTGCCCAACGTCACCGGCTACGTCTGCGATCATCTGTGTCAGACCCGTTGCACGCGGAGTAACTATGATGAGCCCGTGGCTATCCGGGCTCTGAAGCGTTTCGCGGCGGAGAGGGGCTCCGCTATGTTGGAGCCGGCTGAACCGTCGGGCCATACGGCAGCCATCGTCGGCAGCGGGCCCTCTGGACTGGCGGCGGCCTATTTCCTGGCCCTCAGCGGCGTCCAGCCCGTCATCTACGAGAGGCGCGATAAGGCCGGTGGAATGCTGGCAATAGCGGCTGACTTCCGGCTGCCAGACAGTGTTGTGCAGAAGGACATCGAACGGGTCACGGGACTGGGAGCAGAGATCCACTTATCTCACAGCATCACGCATCCCCCGGAGCGTCTCTTGGACGAGGGCTTCGACGCTGTCTACGTGGCGTGCGGGCACCAGAAGGACGCTCGCTTGGGCATCGAGGGGGAGCAGGGCGAGGGGGTCTATCACGCCCTCGATCTCCTTGAGCGCGTCAGCCGGGGTGAGGATGTTCCCATGGGCGATCGCGTCCTGGTCATCGGCGGGGGGAACACGGCCATGGATGCAGCGCGGACGGCCAAGCGTCTCACCGGTGGGTCCGTGACGGTGGTCTATCGACGAACTGAAGAGCAGATGCCGGCTGACGAGGAGGAGGTCGAGGCTATCTTCGCCGAAGGCATCCACCTGGAGGAGCTCGTCTCTCCGGTGTCCATCGCCCTGAAGGACGGCAGCGTGGAGGCTCTGGCGTGTGTACGGAACGAGCTAGGAGAGCTCGGTCCCGATGGGCGCCGCAGGCCGGTGCCGATCGAGGATGAGCGTTTCCAGATGGAGGCGGATGCGGTGATTGTCGCCATCGGGCAACGGCCCGACGTCACTTTCCTGGAGGGAAGCGCCGTCTCTGTGGGGGGGGCAGGAACCGTCGACGTCGATCTTGAGACGGGATGCGCCGGCGATGGACCGATCTACGCTGGTGGGGATGTGGTGCGCGGCCCTGCTACCATCATCAAGGCCTGCGCCGATGGACAGCGTGCCGCCGAGGCGGTTTGTCAGCAATTGGGCGTCCCTTTCCGACGACCACGTGTGGCGCTACCAACCTTGGGCAGAGAGGAGATCCTGGAGGTGAAGAGCGTTCGGGCGCGAAGATGGCCTCAGCATGACGTCCCTGTGCTCCCCCCGCAGGCCCGAGCCGGTTTCGATCTGGTCCAGCAGACGCTGCCGGAAGATATGGCCTTGGCCGAAGCGCGGCGCTGCCTGCAGTGCTCACAGTTTTGCGACAAGTGCGTCGAGGTCTGTCCGAATCGCGCCAACTACACGTACCTCACGTCACCTGTCGATATTCGGGTGCCGCAGCTGGCTTGTCACGATGGCAAGCTAGAGGTTGTGGGTGAGGAGCCCTTCCGTGTGAGGCAGACGCGTCAGATCTTGCACGTTGAGGATTTCTGCAACGACTGCGGGAACTGCACCACCTTCTGCGTGCACAATGGTGAGCCGTACAAGGACAAGCCGCGCTTGTTCCTCAACGAGGAGGACTTCAGACAAGCGGAGGATAACGCGTTCCGCATCGAGCGGGGCGAGCAGGGTTGGACCGTACGCCGGCGTGAGGGGGGTGAGGAATCAGGGCTGACGCTGGAGGACGCTGGTGAAGGGATGACGTTCGAGAACCCTCGGCTTCTTGTGCGGCTCGGCCCCGACTCGTCTATGACGTCCATGAGCCTGAAGGAGAGCTTCGAGGGCTCATTCTCTCTGAAGTATGCGGCCGAGATGGTGGTGATTCTTACCGGCGTGCTGAACACTCTGCCCTTCTTGCTGGTCTGAGGGTGACTGTGTCGTGACCTAATCCCAGGCGTACCGGTCGTTTCTTCGAGCAGCCTAGCGAGGAGCATCGGCACTG
>Ga0207796_1000075_pt1 | contig 41243 bp, 31 predicted proteins | sample Pon1CUnioCityCA_6_FD_187274 | JGI IMG/M metagenome (GOLD analysis project Ga0207796, IMG submission 187274) | Marine sediment microbial community from Union City, CA, USA - Pond 1C Sediment 1 (SPAdes) | ecosystem: Environmental > Aquatic > Marine > Intertidal zone > Salt pond sediment ... | reverse complement strand
CTCATATCCGCCATTAACCGCTGGAACATCTGAAAACCACGGGATTTATACTGCACCAATGGATCCCGTTGGGCATAGGCCTCCAATCCAATTGCCACCCGAAGCGCTTCCATCTCGGTCAGATACTCAACCCAGAGCTCAGAAATCACCCTCAGGAAGAGATCGCGATAAATGTTGCTCATCACAGACCTTCCCAAGAGATGCTTAACCTTTTCGCGTATATCCCCTGCCAGGTCTGCGATTTCTGATGCTCCAGCCTGTTTAAAGGTTTCCTCACCCAGCTCGTCTTGGAACAGTTCCCGCAATTCGCTGTCCAGATCAGTCAGTTTTTGATCTTTCAAGCGGGCCAACTCGATATCCCCCCAGGCTTCTTGAAGGACATGGCGGGCATTTTCCAGGTGATCCAAAATGTCCTCTTCGATCTCCTCCGGCGTTTTTTGAACGAGTAGCTCAGCAGCGTAGAAATGATAGCGCAATCGCTGGGTTCTCAGCCAGATCCGCCGGTGGCTTTTCTTGTCAAAAGCTGCCTGCCGGCCTTCTGCCATCAAGCCCAGGAGCCTGATCAAATCCGAGTCCGATAGCATATCCCCCGAAAGGTCTTTCAAGCCCTTCTCAATACTCTTCACTACCCGGGGGGCATCCTCAGCATCAAAATAAACCTCCTGGCGGTCCTGAAAATGCTCCTGGATGCGGTCTGTGATCCAGTCTGGCGCAGTCTGCCAGCTCAATTTTTCGATCTGGGCTTTATCCACCTCCAGGGAGGATCCCAGCAGCCGCTCCACTGCACCGATCAACCTTTTGATCTCAATTCCTTCGAGCTGAGATTCGATCTGCACTCGCAGTTCCTCTTCGAGTGCAATGCCTGCGCCTTCCGTCAGTTCTTTGATCTGCTGGGGATTGAGTTCAAAACGGGTCCTGGTCAGATCCCGGAGCTCAGCAAATACTTCCTGGGGATTCAAAGGTTCTTCACCGCGATAGGATAAACCTTCCAGATAAGTATCCAGGGTGTCGATTCGGGAATCCAGCTGATCGTGAAAACGGAATTGGCGGTCATCGACAACCCGGTCAATGGCATTGAGCAGATAATCCTGCTCAGCAGTCAGTGCTTTTCCACCCAATTCCATCAGGATTGGGGTAATTCCCTCCGCTTTCATTTCCGGGTAACGCGCTCGAATATCATCCAGCAGCAATTTCAAAGTATAGGAAGGCAGCTGATGGTCCTGGAAAGTCAGTGTGGGCTGGATCTGGTTCACCCAGGCCAATAAACGCCAGGGGCTGGCCAGGTCTGTGACATCACTGTCTTCCCACATGGTATTTGCAACCCGGTTCCGAACCTCATCAACCAGCATTTCCATCACATCTTCTGTAAGGTCGCTCTTCATGAACACCCGGTCTCGCTGCTCGTAGATCTTGGAGCGCTGAGTATTCAAGACATCATCATATTCCAGGAGGTGTTTGCGGACATCAAAATTCGCCCCTTCCACCCTGTTCTGGGATTGCTCCACAACCCGGTCCACCAGAGGGTTGGTGATCGGCATGGATTCGTCGACTTGCAGGCGGTTCATTAACATTTCCATCTGCTGGCCGCCGAAGCGGGCCATCAGTTCATCCTCCATTGAAAGGTAAAAGCGGGATGAACCCGGATCTCCCTGGCGTGCTGCCCGGCCCCGGAGCTGGTTGTCAATCCGTCTGGCTTCGTGCCGCTCAGAACCTATCACATGCAGCCCACCCAGCGCTTTGACCTGCACTTTATCCTGCATATGTTTCAAGAAAAAATTGATCTCGGTATCATAGATCCCATAATCCTCTTCATCCAACTGAAGAACGAGTTTTTCCTGTTCCTCCAGGGAAAGCTCAAAAGGATCCTCAAAACCTGCCCGATTCAGCACTCGGACCACATCCGTGGTGATCTCTTCCGCTAACTCACCCCCCAGTTTGATATCCACACCACGTCCAGCCATGCTGGTGGCGATCATCACTGCCCCAAAAGCACCTGCTCCAGCAATGATCTGGCTCTCCTCCGTGTGCTTTCGGGCATTGAGCACATTGTGGTCCACTCCTCTTTTCAAGACCTGGGTCAATCGGTCTAGATGGGATTCATCCAGCTCCAGGATATCCAGTAACAATTGTAGGTTTTCAGGATCGTTGACATTGAGGGTAAGATCCAGTTCCAGCTCCTTGATCAAGTTGCGAAGATGCCCCATCTTTAGCTGGTCGAGTGATGTGTTCAAAGGCCCCAATTCAGGTATCCGTCGCCCATCTGGAAAACGGTTATGCTTCCTCAACCAGCTCTCCCGGATCATCAGCGTGTAAAGCAGGGTCCGGATGGAAGGACCATCCAATCGGTTGGATAGCTGTTCCGAATTCTCAACTGAGGTTGTTCCTACCAGCAAGGGCCGGCCGATGATATGGAATTTCAGGATCTCTTCTACAATCGCTCTCAGCTTGGATTCTTCACTGAGATAGATCAGGTCGGAATAATCCTTGCGCTTCCAGAAAACCGGTGTCCGACCAGGATCATCCTTCTCGGCATAATAAGTAAATTCAAATCCGCTATCTGGCTCTTTACCGGTCAATGTGATCAAAGAAGTATCTTCCAGGCTGGCAATATAATCCAGATTGGTTGGAATAGCGATCGGATCCAGGTTGTAGATTTCGTTGAATTCCTCTGACTCCGTGACCGCAGTGCCGGTCATACCTGATAATTTCTCATACATCCTGAAATAGTTCTGGATGGTGATGGTGGCATATGTGACATTCTCGCTCTGGACTTTGACGTTTTCCTTGGCTTCCACTGCCTGATGCAAGCCATCTGACCAACGTCTGCCAGGCATCAGCCGCCCGGTGAAATCATCAATGATGACCACTTTTCCAGCCTGAACAAGGTAATCTTTGTTCCTCTTGAAGATGAACTCAGCCCGAAGAGCCTGTTCAAGATAGCCCAGCAGCCGGGCCTGCTCAGGTGTAATGTCTTCCGGATTGTCCGGATCACTTAGAGGTTGTCCAAGCAATTCCTCCACATGCATCTCCCCCAAGGGGGTGAGGGTGATATTACGATCCCGGATGCTGATTTCATAGTCCTCTGGCTTCAGCCGCTTGACAACAGATGCCATCCGGCGGTACCACTCAGGATCGTCATGAGATGGCCCAGAGATGATCAAAGGGGTTCTGGCCTCATCAATCAGGACATTATCAACCTCATCGATAATGGCGTAATGATGACCGCGCTGGACTCTGCGCTCCAGCTGCATGGCCATGTTATCCCGCAAATAATCAAACCCAAATTCGTTGTTGGTGCCGTAGAGGATATCTGCTTGATATGCTTTTTTCCGCAGGACCATATCCAGCTGATCCCGATCTTCCTGGGTAGATTTCGTTTCCAAATTGACCAGAAAAGCCTTCTTTCCATGTTCTGTCCTGGCAGCCATTTGCAGGACCCCCACACTTAAACCCAGGAAATTGTAGATCGGCGCCATCCAACGCGCGTCACGCCGGGCCAGATAATCGTTGACCGTTATCAAATGAACACCTCTTCCCACTGGCTGGCCATCCAGCGGGGTGAACTCCCAATGATCAGGGTCTTCCCCCCAAGCAGCCCGGGCTTTCTTTACCCAGGCCTCCGACAAAGTGAGTGCATTTAAATACAGGGGCAGGGTAGCGCCAAGGGTTTTTCCCTCACCGGTGCGCATCTCAGCCACAAAACAGCGGTGCATGGCAATTCCCCCGATCATTTGTACATCATAGTGACGCTGCCCGATGGTCCGTTTGCTGGCTTCTCTCACAGCAGCAAAAGCCTCTGGAAGGAGGTCATCCAGGGTCTCCCCTTTAGCCAGCCGCCTTCTGAACTGGACCGTTTTTTCTCCCAGGGCCTGGTTATCAAGGCCTTCATACTGGTTTTCCAGGGCATTGATTTCTTCGGCCTCGAGGGCAAGTCCTTCCAATATTTTTTTATGGGGATCTCCCCCAACCAAACGGACAAATTTCTCTAACATCATTTCACCTTGGGTTTTTTAGGCAGATCAAACTGCCTGGAGATGGTCAATTTCTGGAGCGATTATAGCATACCGATCTAAAGTTTTTCTTAGAACCAGAAGCAGGTATTGCCACCACAGTCAGAGGGACAGGAGATGATATAATCCTTGATTGTGAACAAAGAATCCCTCCTTCCGGATTCCCTCTCTGCTAACCGCCAAATTGCCCGCGCTGCCAGTCTTGTGTCGGTTGCTTTAGTGATCAGCAGCCTGACTGGTTTACTGCGGCAGATTCTGGTTGCCAGGGCTTTCGGGACCTCAGATGCCATGGGAGCCTTTATCGCCGCCAACCGGATCTCTGAAACCCTGTTCAGCCTGGTCGCTGGAGGAGCGCTGGGATCCGCCTTTATTCCAACTTTCACAAGCCTGTTGGCCAAAGAAAAACGCCGGGATGCCTGGCGCCTGGCTTCTTCGATCTTTAACCTGATCCTGATCATCACCATCCTCCTGGCTGGTTTGGCAGCAGTCTATGCACCCCAACTGGTCCGCTATGTGATCGCCCCCGGTTTTGCGGACGACCCAGTTCAGGAAGCCCTGGCCATCTCATTGACCAGGTTGATGCTGCCCGCAGCTGTTTTATTTGCCCTCAGCGGTCTGGTGATGGGCATCTTGAACTCCCGTCAAAGGTTCTTCATACCGGCTCTGACCCCAGCCATGTATCAGCTGGGCATGATCTTCGGCGTGGTCGTGCTCACACCTAAACTGGGTATATATGGTTTAGCCTGGGGAGTGGTGATCGGCGCTGCCAGCCACCTTTTACTCCAGCTGCCGCTGCTGCTCAAGCAGGACGGGGCCTATTCCCCCACCCTGGGATTAAGATCCCCAGACGTTCGCGAGGTTGCCAGGTTGATGGGGCCGCGCTTTTTAGGCGTGGCCGTAGTCCAGCTTAACTTCTGGATCAATATCAGGCTGGCCTCCATGCAGCCGGATGGCAGTGTGACCGCCATTCAAATGGCATTTACGCTGATGCTTATGCCCCAAGCAGCTATCGCTCAATCCATCGCCACCGCTGCCCTGCCCACATTCTCCGCCCAGGTAGCCCGGAATCAAATCTCAGAGATGAGAAACTCCCTGGCTTCATCCATCAGAGGGATTTTGCTGCTGTCTGTGCCTGCAAGCCTGGGATTGATCCTGCTTCGCGAACCAATCATATCCCTTGTGTTACAGCGGGGGGAATTCACAGCTGCGGATACCAAACTGGTGGCCTGGGCCTTATTGTGGTACGCCATCGGATTTGTAGGACACGCCGTGGTGGAAATTCTGGCCAGGAGTTTTTACGCCCTGCACGACACCAGGACACCAGTGATGGTCGGGATAGCCGCCATGTCGCTTAATGTAGCTTTCAGTTATTTGTTCTCCTATCTCTTTCAGCGCTGGGGATGGATGCCCCACGGTGGTCTGGCCCTGGCTAATTCTGTAGCAACAGCCCTGGAAATGGTAGGGTTAATCCTGATTATGCGCATGCGGTTACGCGGCCTGGGGGGATCTGCCATCTGGCCCGGTTTGGGGAAAGCGCTAGCCGCAGGCATACTTATGAGCAGTGCGATCTGGATCTGGTACTCTCTGCAGGGGAGTTTTCCCAATTGGGCCTTCACCCTGGTTGGGATTGTGATCGCTGTGCTGGTTTACGTTGCAGGATTGGCAATCCTACAAACAAGGGAGATCAAACAGCTCGCTGGATTCCTTCAACAGCGCTTATCAAGAAGCTGACAGCACAGCAACCTATCAGGGGCTGACTAACAATTCCACACTTGAAAGTGCCTGAATCCCCGAAAATTTACCATCCCGGGCAATCACCTGCACCCGAATCCAGGAGGAGTATCCAACCTGGAATGAGACTTCACCTTCGAAATACCGGTAACCATTTCCCAGGTCTGCCTGATCGACCTCAATCAATCCGGATCCGATTTGACCCCCATCACGGTTGACGCACTCCACTAACAATTCATCATCAGGTGCAATCCTTGTTAAACCTTTTACCGTCAATCCAGCCCCCTGGATCAATGTGCTGGGTATCGGCTGCTGGATGATCATATCAGGATATAAATTCAGAATGGACTTGATTTCCTCAATCCCCTCTGCGAGCAGAATGATATCTGTTGTCTTAACAGCAGTCACCCGGTTGGAAGCGTCAACCGAGCTGATCTCCAATCGAGCGGATTCAGCCCCCCCGGTGATCTGATAATCCAGCTCCAGGATCAGGTGAGGTTTCCTGCTCTCCTCAGGGGAACGGGTGATCGTTTCCCGCTGGATCAACCTGCCATTCTCGCCATAAAGGGAGATCTGATAAACCATGTCTTCCTCCCGATCATTTCGAGGAGGAACCAGGTAGAGATGCAGACGAAAGGGGGACAAGACCCGGGATAAGCGTCCCGGGCTGATGATCTGGATTTCTGCCTGGGGAAGTGGATTGGGGACTCTGGCTGGCTCAGGGGTAGAGACCACAAAATTCAATGTAGGCGTTGGGGAATCCAGCGGAGTGGGCGTGATGGTCGGTGTCTCGGTAATGGTGGGAGATGGTGTAACCGCGTCCGGGTCGATTGTCGCGGTTGGTGGCGGTGTGACCAATCCCTGATCGATCAGCGCCTGGGCGGTCATTTCAACCACAGTGGGTAAAAAATCTTCAGGAATTGCAGTTGGCAGACGCCCAGCTGGCAGCACGGAGCATCCAGCAGCTACCAATACGCTAAAGCACAGGAGTAAGGCAAACCGATAGCGGTTCATGATCGAGAGAAGAATACTGACTGGATGGAAATGACTCAATCCCGATAGTGATCGATCACCGAGTACAGCTCGTCCAGAGCGACCGGTTTTTCAAGGAACATCTTGGCCCCAGCTTGCAGCACATCGTTCACCAGGGTGCTTTCCTCAGGCATGGCAGAAATAATGATCACGGGAATGGTTTTCGTCTTTCGTTCACCCTGGATCTTCTGGAGCAATTCATAACCTGACATGCCAGGAATGTTGAGATCGACAAAGATCAGATCATACCTGTTCTTCTTGATCAGGGCCCAACCTTCCATGGCGCTGGAAGCGATATCTGCCTCATGATTGGCAAGCGAGACGGCTCTAACATACATTGCCAATGAATCAGTATCATCATCAACAAACAAAATCTGTCCCACTGGATCTCCTTCCTGTCAGCAATCCCACTGCATTATAATCAGTGATCCACTTTCTGTCTCCTACAGTCCGTAGATCGACCCGAATTTGTCATTCAAGTATTTAAGGTAAGGTTCAGGTGATATTGTCGTTCCCACCACTTTTTTCACCAGAGTCTGGGGTTTGAATTTCTTACCATGGCGGTGCACATTCTCCCGCAGCCAGGAGAGTAGCTCCCCAAAATTCCCTTTCTGAATCTGATCGGATAAAGCGGGGATATCCTCATTGATCTTCTCCCAGAGCTGATTTGAGATCAGGTTGCCCAGAGCGTAGGTTGTGAAGTATCCCAGATAACCAGCGGACCAATGCACATCCTGGAGAACGCCTTCCGCGTTATTGGATGGGACAACACCCAGGTAATCCCCCATGCGTTCATTCCAGGCTTCAGGCAGATCGGATACTGCCAATTTGCCTTCCATCAGGGCAATTTCCAACTCTAATCGCAGCATGATATGCAGGTTGTAGGTTGCTTCATCAGCTTCTACCCGGATCAAGGAGGGCTCCACTTTATTAATGCCCTTATAGAACGTATCCAAATCCACATTGCCTAACTGGGTCTTGAACCTTTCCTGGAGCTGGGGATAAAAATGGATCCAAAAATCATAAGACCTGCCCAGCAGGTTTTCGTACATGCGGGATTGAGATTCATGGACGGCCAGTGAGGCACCTTCTGCGAGCGGAGATCGATCCAATTCAGGAGCTACGCCTTGCTCATAGATCGCGTGACCCGCTTCGTGCAAGGTCCCAAACAGGGCGGTGTTGAGGAAATTCTCATCCACGCGGGTCGTGATCCGCACATCGCCCACACCAAAGTGGGTGGTAAAAGGATGGGCTGCTTTATCCTGACGGCCGCGTTTCCAATCATAACCATATTTGGTGATCACTTCCTCGCCAAATTCCCACTGGTCATTTTCGTCATAGTGAAGATATAAGAAGCTGTCATCGACCTGAGGTTTTTCGCTGATGGCTTTGATCAATTCCACCTGCCTGGGGCGCATGCCGGTGAAAATTTCCTGCACATCGGCAGTTTTCATCCCAGGTTCAAAATCATCCAGCAGGGGATCATAAACATGATCATAGGGCTTGAAAAAATCAGCGTACTGACGCCGCATGTCCACGATCTTTTCCAGATGGGGCTGAAAAGCGGGGAAATCATCCTCTGCACGGGCTTCTTCCCAGGCACCATGTGCCAATGTGGTCACCCGGGTAAACTCTGCGACAAACTCATTCGGGATCTTAGCTAATTTCTGATAGTTCCGATCAGTCACTTCGATCAAGCAAGCCTCATCGCTTTCAGGATCAAGAGACTCCCCATAAGGTTTCAAATCTTCCAGCAGAGCGCCGACTTCGTCAGAGACAAATTTCGAGTGCGATAGACTTCGCAGGGTGCCCAGCTGGTTTCCCCTGTTACCTACGCCGCCAGGCGGCATGTAGCACTGCTGGTCCCAGCCCAATACCGCAGCTGCGAAATTCAAATCTGACACAACACCCAGGATTTCTTTTAATTTCCTAAGCTTCTCTTCCATCTGATTCTCCTTATTAATTGCCATCACGCCTAGAATTGCTCAATATCCCATACTGATATCTACTGCGGAACAAGATATAAAATATTAAAACCCCTATCAGTCGCATATGAGAGGGATTCCCGGATCCATCCAATCAAAAAAAACTGTCTTTGGACCTCAAATATCATACCACGGCTTAGCTATGGTATGACTCCCCAAAAAGTAAAATACCCAGGCACCAACGCCAGGCTATGGATGACCTTCAGACGTCTCTTCCCGGATCCATTTCAGATAGCTTGAGCTGCCTCCCCCAATGGGCAATGAGATGATTTCAGGCAGATCATAGGGGTGAAGTTCATGGATCAAGGGGATAAGCTCTTCCTCCAGCAAACCCTGCCGGGTTTTGACCAGCAGCAACACCTCTTGATCTTCCTGGAGCGCTTGTTCCCAAAAATAGATCGACAACACGCCCGGCAGGATATTCACACAAGCGGCGATCTTTTTCGCAACCAGCTCCCTGGCTAATTCCCGGGCAACTTCCTGGTCAGGCGCTGTGATCAGAACCAGTGATAATGGATCTTTTTCAACCATAAGTCTCCCTATTTCAATAAGTTTTCCAATCACGGGAGCCAGGGAGGAAAACTAACGACCCCATCTCCCAAAACTCAATCTGTAGAGTACATAGTCCGCTGTGTTGCCCAGCAGGTTCCCCATCCAGATCATCCGCAACACAAGTGAAATCGCTTCATAACCCTGCTCCCCATAGGCCTGAATGACCTGTTCCTGAAAATCCGGGTCAGGTTGAAGGCCGCTCTCCGCCCAATGCTGAGCGAAGCACACTGCCAGCTTCTGGTTTTCGGGAATATCCTCCGGGATGGTTCCTTTCAGGTATTCGGTGATCTCCTCCGGAGAGATGCCTGCCTTTCTAGCCTGGCCCACATGAAAGGACCGGCAATAGGAACACTGGTTGACCTCTGTGACAGCCAGCATCAGCCGCTCCCGAAAAGGGTCCGTCAACAAATCGGACCTCATGGCGCTCTTGATGCGGTCCCGGCGGGAAAAGATATATGTTAGATCCCTCCAGAACAGTTTCCAGCTCCGATAATAGCGGCGAGGGAAGCCAGGCTCTCTCCCGCCTGGTTTGATTTGTGCTCTTTGTGAACCGGTTGACTCTTCTTTGGTCATCTTTACCTGATCCCAGATGGATGTTGATATGGTATTAATCTTATCAGTTATGCCGCAAATAGGGTAAGTCATTCTCTCTGACTGGACCTGGAAGGGCAAATAAAACTGATCCAGGCAGCCAGTCCTGCGTCCCGCGGGAATACATGACATGTTACATAAAAATATGTGACGAAATGGCAGTCGATATAGTTATAATTTATAATGTGCCAGTAGGTTCAATAATTCCGGCATTTTTAGGAGTGTAACCATGTATAAAATTGTCAAGAAAGAGGTTCTTGCACCAAATATCACCCGCTTCAGCATCGAAGCACCCGAGGTCGCTCGATCCAGAAAACCTGGACAGTTCGTGGTCATCCGGGCTGATGAGACCAGCGAACGTGTTCCCCTGACCATTGTTGATTCAGATCCAGATCAAGGCACGATCGATCTGATCATCCAGGATGCAGGGTTCAGCACCCACTGCTTAAGCTGCTATGAGGAAGGGGAAGGATTCATCGATGTACTCGGGCCGCTCGGCAAACCAACCCACATGGAAAATTTTGGCACAGTGGTCTGTGTCGGTGGCGGTGTGGGGACAGCTGTGCTTTACCCCATTGCCAAGGGACTCAAAGAAGCAGGGAACACGGTCATCACCATCAACGGTGCCCGCAACAAGGAATTGTTGATCCTGGAAGATGAGCTGGGTGAAGTGAGTGACGAGCTGATCATCACTACCGATGACGGAAGCTACGGCATCAAAGGCTTTGGTTCCACCGTGCTGCAAGACATGCTAGATGAAGGACGGCAGATTGATTTTGTGGTCGCCATCGGGCCTACTTTAATGATGAAGGCTGTCGCAGAAGTCACCCGCCCTTACGAAATTCCAACCATCGCCAGTTTGAATGCAATCATGATCGACGGCACCGGGATGTGCGGAGGCTGCCGGGTCACTGTGGGTGATGAGGTGAAATTTGCCTGCGTGGATGGTCCAGAATTTGATGCCCACCTGGTAGATTTTGAGGAACAGATCGCCAAGCATCATTATTATGATGATGAGCAAGCTTGCCATATGGATAAAATTGTTGCTGAAGCTGAACAGGAGAAATCATAATGGCGGAAAAAGAACGCTCTCGACCCCCTCGAAAGAAAAAGGAACGCATTCCCCGCCAACCCATGCCGGTCAGACCCCCGGAAGAGCGCAACCAGGACTTCAACGAGGTCGCCCTGGGGTTCACCGAAGAATTAGCCCTGACTGAGGCCAAACGCTGCCTGCAGTGCCCCAAGCACCCCTGTGTGGACGGCTGCCCGGTATCAGTGGATATCACTGGGTTCATCCACCTGGTTACTGAGGGAGATTTTATTGGGGCTGCTCAAAAAATCAAAGAGACCAACCTGCTGCCTGCAGTCTGTGGACGTGTCTGCCCCCAGGAAGAACAATGTGAGCAGGTATGTGTGGTAGGAAAGATCGATGAACCAGTCGCCATCGGCCGCCTGGAACGTTTTGTGGCTGACTATGAACGGGAGCATGGAGAGGCCGCTATCCCAGAAGTTGCCCCGAAAACCGGAAAAAGGGTGGCTGTGGTCGGATCCGGACCCGCAGGCATCACTGTTGCTTACGAGCTGCTGCAGGCCGGCCATGATGTGACAATTTTCGAAGCGCTGCATGCCCTTGGTGGTGTGCTGGTCTACGGTATCCCTGAATTCCGTCTTCCAAAAGCCATTGTCAAGTCAGAAATTGACACCCTGATCAAGATGGGCGCTGAGATCAAACTAAACATGCTGATCGGAAAAACCCGCACCATCGATGAACTGATGGAAGAGGATGGGTATGACGCCGTCTTCATCGGCACGGGTGCGGGAACACCCATGTTCCTTAATCTTCCCGGAGAAAACTTGAATGGCATCAGCTCTGCGAACGAATTCCTGACCCGGGTCAACTTGATGAAGGCTTTCCGAGAGGATTATGTCACACCAATCAAGGTGGGCAAAAAGGTTGCTGTGATCGGAGCCGGGAACGTAGCCATGGATGCCGCCAGATCTGCCAAGCGCGTGGGGGGGGATGACACAGATGTGTTCATTATTTACCGCCGAGCTCGGGACCAAATGCCTGCCCGGGAAGAAGAGATCCATCACGCAGAAGAGGAAGGGATCATCTTTAATTTGCTGACCAATCCGGTGAGATTCATTGGAAATGAGAATAATTATGTCAAGCAAGTAGAATGCATAAAGATGGAACTTGGCGAGCCGGATGACTCAGGTAGACGGCGGCCGATCCCGATCGAAGGTTCTGAGCATATTGTCGATGTGGATACCGTAATTGTCGCTTTGGGCACCACTCCCCGCAAATTCATCGCTGAAACTACGCCTGAGCTGGAAACCAGCAAGTGGGGTACCTTCATCGTTGATGAAGAAACCGGGCAAACCTCCAAAGAAGGTGTCTTTGCAGGTGGTGATATCGTCACTGGCTCTGCAACTGTGATCAAAGCCATGGGGGCAGGTCGTGTGGCTGCGAAAGCCATCGATGAGTACCTCTCCGAGTGATATTTTTCGCTCAAAATACTCTAAAAACCCCGGAAAATCCGGGGTTTTTTTATCCTTCAGCAAACCCTCCTGGAAGCCTCTGGGAGCCCTGATCAGGGGGTCAAAGTGGTATAATTAGGGTGTGCGTGCTTCCCTTCGGGCAGCACACCTTTTCATTAATATGTCCTGAATTAAATCAAGGATAGCAGTTATGGATATTGGCTCAGTGAAGTCGATCAATATTGACCAGGAAATGCGCTCTTCCTACCTCGATTACGCTATGAGTGTGATCGTTGCCAGGGCGCTTCCTGATGCCCGGGATGGTCTGAAACCTGTCCACCGCAGGATCCTGTATGCGATGCACGATATGGGCATCCGCTCCAGCAGCAGTTATAAGAAATCAGCCCGCATCGTGGGTGAGGTACTTGGTAAGTACCACCCTCATGGAGACAGCGCGGTTTATGATGCCATGGTGCGGATGGCGCAGGACTTTTCCATGCGTTATCCAATGGTAGACGGGCAGGGCAACTTCGGTTCCATCGATGGTGATGAACCGGCTGCCATGCGTTATACAGAAGCTCGCATGGATGACATCTCTGAGGAAATGCTGGCAGATATCGACAAAGATACAGTGGATTTTATTGATAATTTTGACGGCTCCCTCCAGGAACCGAATGCCCTGCCTGCCCGGCTTCCGAATCTGCTGCTCAATGGCGCTTCGGGAATCGCAGTAGGCATGGCCACCAATATCCCCCCCCACAACCTGAATGAGCTAACCGCCGGGATCAACCTGCTGATCGATAACTATAACAATCTTGACAGGGTCACCCTGGATGAGCTGATCAAATTGATCCCGGGTCCAGATTTCCCAACGGGTGGGATCATCATTGGTGATGAGGGTATTCGTCAAGCCTATGTTACCGGCAGAGGGCGCATCATCCTCCGCGGCAGGGCTCATATTGAAGAGATGGACCAGGCGGGGAAATACCGGATCGTCATCACCGAGATCCCTTTCCAGCTCAAAAAGACCACCCTGATCGAGCGCATTGCCAACCTGGTCAGGGAAGATAGGATCAAGCAGATCGCCGACCTCCGGGACGAATCCGACCGGGAGGGGATGAGCATCGTCATCGAGCTCAAACGGACCGCTCAACCTCGCAAAGTGCTTTACCAGCTTTATAAATATTCTGCGCTGCAGAGCACTTTTGGGGTCCAGATGCTGGCCTTGATCAACGATGAACCTGTCTTGCTTTCCCTGAAACAAGCCCTCAAATTGTACATTGACCACCGCCTGGATATCATCCAGCGCCGGACGCAATTTGAACTTGACAAGGCAGAGGCTCGAGCCCACATCCTGGATGGACTGCTAATTGCCCTGGCGAATTTGGATGATGTCATCGAAACCATCCGCAATTCGTCAGACACGGAAACAGCCCGGACCACCTTGATGGAACGGTTCAGCTTGACGGAAATTCAAGCCCAGGCCATCCTCGACATGCAGCTCAAGCGGCTGGCAGCCCTGGAACGCCAGAAGATCGAGGATGAGCACAAAGGGCTCATCCAAGAGATCAAAGGCTTGAAAAAACTGCTCAACAGCCAGAAAATGCAGCTTGGCATCATTAAGGATGACCTGGCAGGCCTGGTGGAAAAGTACGGTGATGAGCGCAGGACAGATATCGCGCCGGATGCCAATGAAGAAATCGATGAGGAAGACCTGGTCCACGATCAGGCTATCCTGATCAGCATCACGGAAAGAGGGTACATCAAGCGTGTCAAAGCTGGTACCTATCGGTCTCAAAAACGCGGGGGGATCGGCGTCAAAGGCCACAGCATGCGCGATGAAGATGAGGTAATGGCTTTGATCCCGGCCCGGACCCTGGACACGGTGCTTTTCTTCTCAGACCGGGGTAAAGTATATTCATCAAAAGCCTATCGGATACCCGAAGCCAGCCGGACCAGCCGGGGTTTACCGATCGTCAATGTGCTTGAGATCGATCCCAATGAAAAGATCACTGCCATCCTACCGGTGGCAGATTTCAAGGAAGCCAAATTCTGTACCATGGTGACTAAAAACGGATTGATCAAAAGAGTGGACCTATCCGAATTTGACTCTGTCCGACCTTCGGGTTTGATTGCGATCAACCTCAAAGAAGAAGATCGATTGGGCTGGGTGCAGTTGTCCAGCGGCAAGAATGAATTGATCATCGTCACCCGCAAAGGGTATGCTCTGCGTTTTAAGGAATTAGATGTTCGCCCCATGAACCGACCGGCCATGGGTGTGATCGGCATCCGCCTCCGTGAAGGAGATCAGGTGGTTGCTATGGACATCATCGAGAAAGGTGGTGATTTATTAACCATCACAGAAAAGGGCTATGGTAAACGAACAGAACTATCTGCTTATCCGACCCGCAACCGGGCTACAATGGGTATTTTAACTGTTGACAAGAACGCTCTCGATAAGATCGGAAAGATAGCAGCAGCCAGAGTGGTGCAATCCAAGGGGGACCTGATCACTGTCATCTCTGCAGAAGGCACAGTGATGCGCACCAGGGCTGAATCCATATCCCGATACAACCGGGTTGCCCAGGGGGTTTCAGTGATGCAAATGCGGGAGGATGACGTCGTTGTATCCATCGCCCGCTTTGCTGACCAGGAGCTGGAAACCACGGGGGAAGAAAGCGAATAATCAGCAAACAAGATCCGCGAAGGGTCCTGCTTCCAGCAGTCAAGACCACCGCATAGCGGGTGGTTATACCCTTCGGGCGCTCCGCGCCCTCAACTCACTGAAGTGTTAATCAAAAGACCGGGCCTTGATGTAGAGCCCGGTCTTATCCATTTCCACAAGGGAGCGTACCTAAAAAGGAATAGCGACCTTACCCGTTACCAGCAGGCAGAAAACACTCAATAGTGTCGCGGAGAGAAACAACAAAAAGGCCAGAATAAAACGCTGCACGGGAGTCATTCCCAAGAATTGAGGTTTGGGTTTAGGATCTCCCCAGACTTGTTCCTCAGAAAACTCGAAGTCATCATCAAACTGGTTGCGGATATCATCTAATGACATAATTACTCCCAAGACTGGTAGTCTTTTTGTAGTGTAGCTCATTTTCAGGATCTGTCAACCAACCGCATTTGGATCTCGCCGGAGTGGTACTGGCGCTGCTCTCTTCCATTAATTTCCAGGGTCAATGATCCATCTTCCTCCACGCCAAGCACGCTGCCTTCAGCAACAGGCCCTGATGGTGATACCAGCCGAACATGCTGGTTTACATACGCCAAGCGATCATTCCAGGCCTTGATCAGGGAAGGTTCCGCGAGCCGCCGGTACCACTTCAACAACGAGCGAAGTACATTTTCCAGCAGATCCAGGCGGTTGATTTCCTTTCCAAAAGCAGCCTCCAGGTTGGTAGCTGGAAAATCGAATCGAGGGTGAGGGGGAAGGGAATCCACTCCAACATTAATCCCAACCCCAAGGACCACATCCAGCAATTGGCAGCCTTGCCAATGGACCTCAACCAGCACGCCAGCGAATTTCTTCCCTGCGACCAAGACGTCATTCGGCCACTTGATTTCAGCGGGCAGCTGGTAATCTTCCTGGACGGTTTCAGCGACAGCCAGGGCACCCAGGCCGCTGATCCGGCCCAAAATTTCTGGCTGCACTCTTCCTCTTTCAGGATAGAGAATCCAGCTGAAAGCCAAACCTTGGCCCGGCCGGGTGATCCAACTCCTGCCCTGCCTGCCTTTCCCCGCAGTCTGAGAATCAGCTACCACGAGTGAAAAAGGGGGAGCACCCGCTTGGATCAATTTCTCTGCTTCCAGGTTGGTTGACCCAATCTCAGAGAAGAAATGCAATTCTCCCAGTGGGAGCTTTTCCAGGCGTGATTTCCAACGGGGGATATCCATCACAAGTATTGTACCTGATTGACAAAGACCGGATCCCACTTGGGATCCGGTCCTGGTAAGAGTTGATTTTGGGGCAGCTTAGCTGCTGTTTTTCACAGGCATACCACCGTTTTTCGGTGACGGCATGGGAAAGATCTCATCCAACTCTGATGCTTCCACAGTTTCCTGTTCCAGCAGTTTCTCCGCCAGCTGATCCAGCACATCCCGGTGCGTGATCAGGATCTCTTTTGCCCGTTCGTAAGCCTCACAAACCAGCTCTTTGACTTCAGCATCAATTTTCTCTGCCACGGATTCTGAATAATCACGCTGTTCTGTGAATTCTTTGCCCAAGAAAACCATCTCATCTTTCTGGCCGTATACCATAGGACCAAGATCCGAGCTCATTCCCAGACGGGTTATCATTTTTCGGGCCAGTTTGGTCACACGCTCCAGGTCATTGGAAGCTCCAGAAGTGATATCGCTAAAGACAATTTCCTCTGCAGCCCGTCCGCCAAGCAGACTGACCATATCCGCCAGCATCTTGTTACGGGAGACCAGGGTTCGATCAGTTTCAGGGAGTATCAGGGTATAACCACCGGCTTGACCGCGAGCAATGATGGAAATCTTATGAACCGTATCTGCTTCAGGGAGAGAGCGGGCGGTGATGGCATGGCCTGCCTCATGATAAGCAATGATTTGCTTCTCAACATCACTGATCAAACGGCTTTTCCGTTCCGGGCCGGCGATCACTCGCTCAATGGACTCTTGAAAATCGGTTTGTTCAATGACCTTCTTTTCCCGTCGAGCGGCCAGGATAGCCGCCTCATTGATCATATTCTCCAGGTCCGCACCCACAAATCCCGGAGTGGCTTTAGCCAATATTTTGAGGTCGACATCCGGGGCCAGGGGCTTGCCGCGGGCGTGAACTTTGAGGATGGCTTCGCGGCCGCGAATATCCGGACGATCGAGGATGACCCGCCGGTCGAAGCGTCCTGGGCGCAGCAAGGCTGGATCCAGCACATCGGGCCGGTTTGTGGCAGCAATGATGATCACATTGGTATCGGTGTCAAAACCATCCATTTCCACCAGGATCTGGTTCAGGGTTTGCTCCCGTTCATCATGGCTTCCGCCCAGCCCAGCGCCACGCTGGCGCCCAACAGCATCAATTTCGTCTACAAAAACTATACAAGGGGAATCACTCTTGGCTTTTTCGAATAAATCCCGTACACGGCTGGCACCGACGCCAACGAACATTTCCACAAATTCAGATCCGGAAATTGAATAAAACGGCACTCCAGCCTCGCCTGAAACCGCTTTCGCCAACAGGGTCTTTCCTGTACCTGGCGCACCCATCAGCAGTACACCTTTGGGGATCCGGGCTCCGAGCGATATGAATTTTTCCGGTTCACGCAGGAACTCAACCACCTCAAAGAGCTCCTCTTTTGCTTCTGGAATGCCTGCCACATCATCAAAAGTGACCGTCGGATTTTCCCCGGTGAATTTCCTGGCCCCGGATTGGCCAAAATTCATGGCTGCGGAACCTCCCCCGCGCGCCTGCCGGAATACAAACCAGAACAACCCCGCAATCATGATGAAGGGCAGAATATAACCCAAAACATTGAGCACACCAAACAGCATGCTGGGCGGTTTGATATCAATGATTACATTATCAGGACTGAGATCCGCGGTGGTCACACCCAAATCCTTGAGCTGTTCGACCAGAGTGGCTCCTGGTTCTTTTTGAGAAGTACCTTCTGACTCATCGGGATAGATCAAAGTCAGTTCATCTTCATTAACAACCACGCGGCTGAGCCGGCCGTCGGTGATCTGCTGCGCCACCTCGCCGATCGATAGTTCTTCCGAGACTAATGCCTGTTGTCTGACAGCATAAAACACCAGGATGATAATTCCCACAAAAACCAGCATGTATACTAATGATTGTCGATTATTAGTTCGAGAATCCACAAAAACCTCCGTTGGGTATAAACCCCATGTGCCACATAAATAACAGCCGGCACACATTGCTGTAACACAGATAACAGTCAAAATTTCATATGGAAAGCAGAGACATTATACCAATCACCCCCTAGCTTGAATATGGGGCTAAGTACAATTAACGGAGATTTTACACTATCTCCTGACAACCTCCAGAAATCAAAATTTGAAAGAATCTTTCTCCAGGTGCAATTAGAACAGAATTCAACAAGGCCCAACACTATTGAAGCTGTTTTAGCTGGGCGATCAGGGATTCCTGCTTTTCAGGACTGAATAAACCTTCTTCCTGCCATAGGATATTCCCCTCTCTGTCAACCAGGAAGAGCTGGATGCTCTCTTCCGAAGTGATGCCCAGGGCTTGTTTGAACGCCTCTTTATCAAGATAGAAAGTGATCGTCCGTTCCCGTGCGGTTTGATCCGGGATACCAGCTCGCATGCCCTCATTGATAAAAGTCCTGGAAAGCATTGGCAGCTGATAGATGGTCGGGAGTTCATAATAGACCAGTCCTGGAGTTGTACGCTCCAGCTCCTGGGCAGCAGGCAGCCAGGTGTTGACATCACGCTGCTGGGCCTGTTGAAAAGGAATGATTACCAGGTTGAACTGACCCTGAAAATCCTCCGGAAATAAGAATTCCTCCCGCATCAGGTTGTATCCCGAAACCTGTGGAAAATGAGGCTCTTTTCTGGTGATGGTCAGCTTACTTTCACCAACCCTCACCTTCCAACCCCACCAGAGAACAAGCCCCACGATCATCAGTAAAATCGCTCCGCCTACAAACATAGTCCTTTTCCTTCCACTCATAAGCTGATACCTTTCTTGTCTGATCCCATTATATAATGATAATGTCTGGGTTGATTATCTTACAGCGATCAAACCAAAAGAACGGAAACTATTCTAGGATAAGCTGGAAGCAGCTCACCAATATCTAATCAGGAGAGGAATACCAGTGAGTAAGGACCAGTTATACACACTTTCTGAAGCGCATCAACACTTTGCTAAATCGAGCTTCAACCGGGTTTGGGAACTGCTTGAGAACAAAGCCAGATCCCCAGAGGAAGACCAAGAAATGCTGCTGGCAGCCCATGCCTCCCTCTACCACTGGACCAAGGCAGGCACCGCGGTTCATTACCAGCGGGGATCGTGGATGATCTCACGGGTTCACCAGGCGCTGAGAGAGCCAGAACCATGCCTGGCCTGGGCTCTCCAGTGTTTAGAGATCACTGAGGATCACCCCTCAGATATGGAAGATTTTGATCTGGCCTATGCCCAGGAAGGGCTGGCCCGGGCCTATGCACTGGCTGGAGATCAAGAGAAAGCGCTGCGCCACTGGCAGCAGGCCGCAGAGCTGGGAGAAAAGATCACAGATCCGGAAGATCGCAAGATCTTTCTGGCTGACTTCAAAGCTGGGAATTGGTATCAGCTTCCCTTCGAGTAAACCCATCCGAAAGGGTAAAGCGGGAAGAACACCGGATGTGCAAAGCAAAGACTGGCTTAGCATTCACAATCCGAGTTATTTTTCTCATTGGCAGCTTGATCCTCTCCATCCAGATCGGGCAGGCTGCTGCTGGCCAACGGATCAAACGCCATATTTACCAGGAGATAACCAGCGGTCCAAAAAACATGGTCTTGATCCCAGCTGGGAAATTCACCATGGGAAGCGACACAGGAAGAGCAGACGAAGCCCCGGCTCATCAGGTATACCTGGATGATTTTTGGTTTGACCAATATGAAGTAACCAACAAAGAGTACCGCAGCTTCCTGGTACAAAGCCAGATCAGCCCTCCTCGCTATTGGGAGAATGGTCACTATCCACAAGGACAGGACTTATTCCCTGTCGTCGGTGTGCGCTGGAAAGATGCCCTGGCCTATTGCGAGTGGGCGGGGAAGCGGCTGCCCACTGAAGCGGAATGGGAGAAAGCCTGCCGGGGACCAGCGGGACAGACCTATCCCTGGGGAAACACCCCCATACTGAATCGAGGAAATGTCTCTTACCTCCTTCAAGGCCCTCAACCTGAGATGTGGGATGATGCCTGGGATCTTCTCATCCATCCTCCTGGAGAGGATCATCCAACCTTAAAACCTGTAGGCAGCTATCCCAATGGGGTCAGTCCTTATGGGGTTTATGATCTTGTCGGCAATGCCTCTGAATGGGTGGCAGATTATTATAATTGGGATGGATATTGGGGGGTCAGCACCGATAACCCCCTGGTCCTTGAACCTACCTGGAATCATGTCATCCGGGGAAGCGCCTGGTTAATGCCCTATGGTAGCCTGCTTGGGGGGTACGACACCAATCGCTGCTCAGCCCGGAGCTCTTCTCATGGTGATACCCGTGATGCAAGAGCGGGTTTCCGCTGTGCGCTCTCGGTGGAGAATTAATCAAAGCCAGGAAGCCCTGGAAGCAGTCCTCTGCCCTCAATGCATTTGCGGGGGGTGCTGTGAGAATACGCCTGCTTCTCAGGATTCTGGTTCAAAGAATTCCCTCACAGCGCTTACCCCAGATTGGTAAAGTTGTTGATATTTCTGATCACCGATTTCAATCTCAAAATCTGTGGGATGGATTCCACAATCACTGATTTCAATCGTTCTGTGCTGATCCACTGTATTGCCCTGGTAGTCAACCAATTCATAGGAGTAATAGAGATTGCGGAAAGCCAGGCTGAGATATTCCCAAACATTAGCAGGGATTTCTGGATCAGCCGGGTGGAAATATCGGTCTGGATACAGAAAAAGTCCCAGGGTCTCCCAGTTGATTCCCTCCCTGAAGGTCCAATTCCTACTAGCAAAATCAGGCTGATCAAAAATATGGGTGGGGAAGTTATCAAATAGCCCACCATCGACATAATAATCCCCGCTGCCAAAGGACTTGCCATCAAATTGCAGCGCTTCAAAGAAAATTGGAATGGACATAGACATCCGAACGGCATCCGCAACAGCCACATCCGGGGTACGAATGGCAGAAAAGACCTCGGCGCGTTGGCGGGATAGATTCGCGGCAACCACGTGAAGGTCCCGAAATCCACGCTCCTTGAAATCAGCAAATGTCGCCCGGCCATTCCCCCCACAATGGTCCCCAATAGCTCCCATCAGCCATTGGTGGAAATATTCACTGGAATACCAACCATACTTGTTAATGAAGCGGCGATAGTTTTCCTGTTCAGCAAAATCAGGCAGAAACCATGGCTTGGGTTTTGCCCTGCTTTGAGGAATCTTTGAGAGGTCCAGGGTATGAAACAGGTCCCGGGTTTCAGGAATAGACAGGCGAAGTGAAAACAAAGCCGCGGTAATTGCACCTGCTGAGGTACCAGCAACCCGCTCGATGTTCTCAACAACCTTATATTCCTCCAGCACTTCCAGCGCCCCCATGTAAGCGATGCCCCGCACACCTCCGCCCTTGAACACCAGGTTGCGGTACAGCGTCCGCTTGTATTCATGATCAATAGTGGATTTGATCTGTTTTAAGAATTTTGGTAATGCCATCCTTTATTCCTAATCTTCAAAAATTAAGCTGACAGAGGGTTCATTGCACACAATCTTGTATAGTTTAAACAATGAGATCGGTAATCCTCCCTCAATATGTCTGTAATTGCGCTTTCTTGTTAAATCCTTTCCAGGCCAGGTCATGCAGGAAGATTGGTTTTGGTGGAATTTCTAAAACGGCTGCTAACCAGCGCCGTTCCGCTTCTGCGGCCTGTGCCAGACAAGACGCAGAGTAAGCTTTACGCTCTGAGTGACTCCCTCCGTGGACCGCTATCGCCCCAGATATGAATTCTTCCTCCAGGGAATCCCTTTCTTCACGATAAGAAGCCAATCGCTCAGGATAATTTCGGAGGACTTCCCGGTGCAAACGCTCGTGAGACCAGTACAGCGTCTCTGGTTCATACTGTCCACCTGGCAGCTTTCCCTGATCCAGAGGGACATCCACCCAAAAGGGCTTAAAGATCCCGGTACAAGGTGCCGCAGTGCCAGTGGCAAAAACCAGTGGGCTGTCCGCTTCAAGCGCGGCAATCAGGGATCCAGTGGTCTGACTGACACGAATCGGCCCCAGGCTGGCATGCATGCAAATATCAGCCCCGCTCAGCCCCGGACGAGGATCTGTACTGTTTCCATGGTCCCGTAAAATAGCTGCCAAGGTTTGGACAGTGTGCTTTCCCTGGTCACCTTTCAGTTTCTCCCGAGAGCGAGCGCAGCGGTGTTTTCCATCTGCAAAAGTAGTCACAATCAGATCAGAAAAATTCCCGGTCAGGTTGATTTTTTCCCGGGATTTTGCCAGGCCATGCTTGAGGATATACTCCTCCAGCCCATCTGATGAGAGGTCCCACTCAGACTCCAATGACAGCAAATTGGATATGCTGTAAACAGGACCCACTTGCTTGGCAGCCCAGTGACGATCCACCGTTTCCAGCACCCAGCTTTCCCGGGGATCCGAAACCAAGAAGCTGTTGTGATAATAGGAATGACCCTCCAGGATATGTTTCCCACCTTGACCATATTCCTCTAGCAGACTGGTGATGACCTCCACGGCTTGGGGCGCTGTCCGGGCTCGCTCCAAACCAAGGCGCAGCAAATCCATACCCAACAAGGCTGGCTGCTTATTGGCAGGGATTTTCGAGAAAATAGCCTCATTCCCAACAGCCAGGCCGTGTTGGTTGATCCCCATTTCCGCTCCCCACATCCAGAAAGGCCGGGAAAGCAGCACACTGTGGGTTTGTTGGCTTTGAGGGATTTCGATGTACGTGCAGCGCACCTTTTGCCCTGCCTGAAACTCTCCCCCTGGTATCCAGTCCAAGAGCTGGGCTTCATTGGGGGGCCTGTCCGAGTTTTTAGCAAATAAATTAGCATCAGTACTCGTTGCATCAGAGAGGGCAATCAAGGTATCACACATAAGATCCTCCTATAAGAATTATAGCCGGAAACGTTTCCCCGTTTGGAAAACGCTTCCGGCAGTCATCCCTTGATTTCAGGCAATTTAAGGTCACTCAATTTTCACAACAGCATCCCGTACAGAAAAGTCTTTCTTGAGCTGGTTTCTGACCAGCCGATAGATGGAAACCAGGATCTCAATGCTGGTAACGATCAGGGCTACCAGAAATGCCCACCGGAAGGCATGCAGGCCCACCAGCTCCCAGCCTCCCTCTGCAAGCCCCTCTATGGCTGCAAGGCCATCCAGCAGTCCACCCGATCCTCTGGCGGCCAGCCAGCGAGTGTGGTCGTTGACCAACAGCCCCAGCACAAAAACATTGTAGATATTGAGGATAATCCGCAGCAAGCGGGTGGTCAGCTCCCAGCGATTTCTCCATAACAAGATGAGATTAAAACCGACCCCAACCATCAGGGCAATCTGGATCAACAGGGAGTTGTCAAGGATCACAGGATTCGGATAAAACTTACCGCCTGGAGCGGTGATAAAACCGATCCACTGCGGGAAAAAAGAAACCATAACCAGGAACAAGATCCCAAAGACCAGCCCAACTATGGTTTCACCCCGATTTACCTCCTGGTCAGGTTCTATGGCTGGCAGCTTTCCAGGATCCCAGGATTCTTCTTCAAGATACGGTTTGGCATCGAAGTACTGCAAGACCATAAAGGTGAGCAATACCCAACCCAAGGCATTGGGAACACTGTTGACCAGGGAACTGATCATATCCAGCACAGCATAGGTCTCACCTGCCAGGAACAATCCAATTCCCCAGGCCAATACCTGGGCGCCCAGCACAGCCGCCACGACGATCCAGGCGACCATGCGAAACAAAGGATAGAGGGCAGGGCCCACCAAGTACTGGCTCTGGGGATAATAAGAAGCAGCCACCTCTCTAGGTCGTCCCATTTCCTTCAAGAGATCCTCAATCTGAGATTCACTAGGCTCCTCTCCATAACGGTCCTCTAAAGTATCCCCAAGGGAAGAGCGCAATTCTTCCAGCAGATCTCCCCGCTTCCGGCGGGGAATATAACGCCCCACTTCATGGATATAACGATCGATCAAATTCATTTTAATTTCCTCCGTCTTTCAACAAGAATTCCATCACCTGTGTTAACTGCCGCCAGTCCTCAGCCAGATCCTGCAAAACTTCGTCCCCTTGCTCACTGAGCTGATAATAGCGCCTGGGACGCGAGCCTTCCACGTTCCACTCGCTGACCAGCAAACCCTGTTCCTCCAACCTGCGCAGCAGAGGATAAATCGTGCCCTGTTCGATGTCCAAACCCTTCTCCGCCAGTCTGCTGATCAAAGCGTAACCGTATTTTTCCTCCTGCAGCTGACTGAGTGCGGCCAGGACCAGAACACCTCTCCGGAGTTCCTGAGTCAGCTTCTGATATTGTTCGGATTGTGTGTTATTTATCATCATGTGTAGCATTATACTATTTTTCACACAGTATTGTCAATACTATAATATTTCAATTCCTTGACTTTTCAATTACTAAATTGCCATGTTTTTAATATTAAAAGAAAAAAGCATCCTGCAGGATGCTTTTTTAATCGCGTCCTGGTTGGTCAACATTCACGATAAACGATCAGATTAACCCCCAGCTCTACTTCCAAACCCTTGATTTTCTTCAATTCCTCCGCTGATAACTCAGCAAGTTCCAGGCCTGGTTCCATGGCCAGCGCACAAACATCAAGCTCTTTTTCAAGTGCCTGAATTTTTTGGGCCTGATCAGGGGAAATATGGGCGATCTTATAGGCAGACATATCCTTTCTCCTCTTGATCCAAATTGACAACTCAAGATTAACAATTGGTTCCAAGCTTGAACAGGGGCAGTGCCTTACATCAGCCAGCCAATGATCAAGCAAACCAATCCAGCCATAAACATCACCAGCAGAAAAGAATACCCTCCAGAAATGCCAAGAATTCTTTGCCGGGGGAGATCCCTGGAGCCATGGCTAGCTTCAGTTGGTCTTTCCTGGTTCTCAGGATAGTCAAGCTGGTTCCGTTTCCCGATCAGTCCCAGGAAGCCAAGAGCGATCACCAGCAGCCCAGCCACCTGGATGGCCCTTTGAAAATATGCCAGCTCAGTCCAGCCCGTCCACCAACCAATCCCTGCAACAGCGGCGATCAGGACCAAATCAATGAGTACGATCAATAGAAATCCTCGAATCACCAGGGACAGGGTCATTTCTTTCATATCTCCGCGTGTACTATGCTTGTTCTCAGTAATACTATACTCCATTTTTTGATTAACACCCGCATCCCTCATATCGCACACAGGATCTGAAGAGCAAAGAAATGGCCCACAATGACCAACCTAATCACCTTTGCAAGCTCCGCGAACAAGGTAGAATAGGGGATATCTGAACCAGGCACAGATGAATGCCTGGCACTATTCCCAACCCCCTATGGAATCTACCCCCCACCCTTTTATCAGCCAACCCCACCGGACATTGGTCCGCCTCTCGATCCCGGTCTTGTTTTCACTCACTGCCGAGCCTACCACAGCCTTGGTGGATACCGCGTTCATTGCCTCACTTGGTGTGATCCCCCTGGCAGCCCTGGGTGTGGGTACCACAGCGCTTTCCAGTCTATTCTGGATGTTTAACTTTCTGGGAGTGGGTGCCCAAACAGAAATCGCCCAGCTCTATGGAGCTGGGGAGGAGGAGCAAGCCGGGTCCATCCTCAGCTTGACTCTCATTCTCTCCTTGTTGGCTGGTCTGGTGCTGATATTCACGATCAGTCCGATTGCAGGCTGGCTGACTGGTGTGCTGGGTGCTACAGGAGAGGTGCAAATCAACGCCATCCAGTATATCAGAATCAGGCTCTTCGGTGCCCCAGCCGTATTACTGACACTAACGATCTCGGGCGCTTTGCGGGGAATCCAGGACATGCGCACACCATTATGGATCGCCCTCGGCGTCAACGGTTTGAACATCCTGCTGGACTGGACCCTGATCTTTGGCATCGGTCCCATACCAGCCCTTGGTGTGAGCGGGTCAGCCCTGGCCAGCACGATCAGCCAATGGCTGGGAGCCCTGGCAGGAATAGTCCTGGTCATTCGCAGTATAAAACCTTCCAGGTCCTTCCAGCTGGTGCAAACGCTAAAAATTTTCCGGATCGGCGGAGATATGTTCATCCGAACTGGGATGCTAAACCTGTTCTTGTTTTACACTACCCGGGCAGCCAATCAGCTCAGCCCAAATGCTGGCGCAGCGCATCAGGTCTTACGCCAAATGTGGGTATTCACTGCCCTGGCTTTAGACGCTTTTGCAGCCACAGTGCAGTCCCTGGTAGGATTTTTTATCGGCCGCGGAACGGTTCCCAGAGCGAAAACCGTGGTGCGGATTGCCCTGGCCTGGAGCCTTGGCACCGGTCTTATGCTCAGTGGATTGATGGCAGCTGGACAGGAGCTGGTCATCCGCTATCTGGTCCCTGCCAGCGCAGTGGCAGTTTTCATCCCCGCCTGGCTGATCTCCGCGCTCAGCCAACCCCTGAATTCGATTGCCTTCCTGACAGATGGCGTTCACCTGGGTACAGGTGACTACGGTTTCCTGAGGAATGCTGTCCTCATTTCTTCCCTGATCGGCATCCTGGGATTGTGGCTGCTGGAGAGAAATGGAGTCGGAAGCCTATCCAGGATCTGGATCCTGATCGCCATCTGGATCCTGCTGCGAGGGAGCTTCGGCCTGCTCCGCATCTGGCCCGGGATCGGGAACAGCATATTCCGAGATATCAAGAGGGAAACCCTTTAGTTCTTTGCATTTTGGATAGCTTCTTGGGAAGAACAAAACGCCTGCTATTAACAAGATTGTTATCAAACGCCTTCTCAACTGGTAAATTCTTATCACTTACTATATACTTAAGCCAATCAGATCAGAAACACTGATAGATCAACTGCACACAATCAGGATCTGCTGCAACTGATATTTCCCGCAATTTTAGGACAGATCACGTGAAAAGACGCTCCCAAATCTGGTTATACGCCATCTATGGTTTTTGCCTGGGCATACTCTTTCCCGTGGCTGCGACTGCGATAAAATTCCGGGAGCTTGACCTCACTTTCTCCCTGAACTCCCTGAAAGCAATCCATCTTGGGGAGCCGATCATGCTCATTATCGATGCGGCCCCGATCATCCTGGCTTCCTCTTTTTCCCTGATTGGCATCCAGGCTGCCCGGTTTCAGGAAACTTCCCGGCGGCTTTCTGAAAGCGTGGAAAAACATCAGCAGCAAACCGAGTACGAGCACCTCTTCCTGGAAGCCCTGATCCAATCCACCTCCTTCGCAATTGTCCGCCTGGATTCAAAACATCACATCATCACCTGCAATGAGGCTTTTGAAGAGCTTTTTGGCTACACATGTGACGAGATCATCGGCAAACACCTGGACGACATGATCGCCTCGGATGATCTCTTTAGGGAAGCTTCGCAGATCTCCGCATCAGTCACAGCAGGAAATTTAGAGCGGTTAATCAGCAAGCGAAAGCGGAAAGACGGCAGCCTAGTGGATGTGGAAATCGTGGGCGTACCGGTGACAGTAGGTGGCAAGCGTATCGGTATCCTGGGCCTATATCATGATATCAGCCCCAGGGTGAAAGCAGAAAAAGCGCTCCGGGAAAGCGAATCCCGTTTTAAAAGCCTTTTTAACGAATCGCCAATTTCCCTCTGGGAAGAGGATTTCTCAGCGGTCAAAGAATATCTCGAAAACCTGGGAGACAAACAAACCATCCTGGAATTGCTGGAAACTGACCAGGAGGTGCTGCAAAACTGCATCGAATTGATCAAGATTCTCGATGTCAATCAAGCCACCCTGGATCTATATAATGCCAGCACCAAGGAAGAACTGCTCTCCGGGCTCTCAACCATCCTGGTAGATGAATCCCATGATGCCTTCCGCAGCGAGTTGATCGCAATGCTCAACGGGGAAACTTCTTATGATTGTGAGATTCTTCAGAAGAAAATGGACGGTGACCTGATCCACGGCTGGCTGCGTTTATCCCTCCCCCCTGAATATAAAGATAACTGGAAACGGGTATTCATCTCCCTTGTGGATATCACCGAACGAAAGAGGACCGAAGAAAAGATGCGCTACATGAGCTTCCATGATGCGCTGACCGGATTGTACAACCGGGCTTATTTTGAAGAAGAGCTGGAGCGGTTAAGGGAAAGCCGCCAATACCCGATCACCATCATCGCCTGTGACCTGGATAATCTCAAGAATATCAACGATCAATTCGGCCACGAAGCTGGCGACCGGGCTATCAAAGCAGCAGCAAAGATCCTGGGTACCGGGACATTCCGAAAAGAGGATGTTGCTGCCCGCACTGGTGGAGACGAATTCATGATCATCCTCCCGGAAGTGGATATCAGTGAAAACAACACCATCATCAAACGCATTGAAAATGGCATAGAAAAACATAACCAGGGGTCAATGGAAGATGGCTTATATCGGCCGATCTCCATCTCTGTAGGCTACGCTGTGGTTCAGGAAGGGGAATCCCTGGAAGAAGGCTACAAGAAAGCTGATGCCGCCATGTATAAAGTAAAAATGGCCCGGAAGGCAGCGGCTGAACAGGCTTCCTGAACAGAATCATCACCCCCAGCTATCCCCTTATCTTCATCGATCAACAAATCCAAACGCAAACCCATCCCATAAGATGCTTGCTGCTCAGTCCGCATCCACAAGGTCAAACTGGCTGTTATACAGCTCAGCGTAGAATCCCCCCTTATCCAGTAAATCCTCATGCCTCCCCTGCTCCACGATATCCCCTTCATTCATGACCAGGATCCGATCCGCGTTGCGGATGGTGGACAACCGGTGGGCGATGATGAAACTGGTCCTGCCCTGCATCAAAGTATCCATGGCCTGTTGGATTAAAACTTCAGTCCTGGTGTCTACCGAACTGGTCGCTTCATCGAGGATCAACATACTGGGATCTAGCACGATCGCCCGGGCAATGGTCAGCAGCTGCTTTTGGCCCTGTGAAATATTGCTGGCTTCCTCGTTCAAAACCAGATCATAACCCTCAGGCAGTGTGCGCACAAAATGGTCCACATGGGCTGCTTTGGCTGCCAGGATGACTTCTTCATCCGTTGCATTCGGTCGGCCATAGCGGATATTTTCCATGATGGTATCGTTATAGAGCCAGGTATCCTGCAGCACCATGCCGAATAAGCAGCGCAGATCTGCTCGCTTGTAGTCTTTGATGTTAAGTCCATCAACCAGAATAGCCCCATCATTCACATCGTAAAAACGCATCAACAGCTTAACCATGGTGGTTTTGCCAGCTCCAGTAGGTCCCACCAGGGCGATTTTCTGTCCCGGCTGGACAGCAGCTGAAAAATCCTTGATAATGATCTTATCCTCTTCATACCCAAACTGGACATTCTGGAACTCTACCTGACCTCTGACTTCATCCAGCAGGACAGGATCCTCCACATCAGGTATCTCTTCGTCCTCCTCCAGGAACTCAAACACCCTTTCCGCTGCCGCTGCTGTTTGCTGCAGCACATTGGATATATTCGCAATCTGAGTAATAGGCCGGGTAAAGGATTGGACATATTGGATAAAAGCCTGGATATCGCCCACTGTGATCGCATTCTGAATGGCCAGGTATCCTCCCAGGATGGAAATGCCCACATAACCCAGATTCCCAACAAAGCGCATGATAGGCATCATTAATCCAGAAAGGAATTGGGATTTCCAGGCAGAGCTATACAGGACATCATTCAATCCTTCAAATTTATCAACACTTTCCTTCTCGCCATTAAAAGCTTTCATCACCACGTGGCCGCCAAACATCTCCTCCACATGGCCATTGACATGGCCCAGATATTCTTGCTGCTGGTTGAAATATTTCTGAGATTGACGGACAATCAACAAGACGATCACCATAGAGAGGGGAATGATGGTCAGCGCGACCAAGGTCATCTGCCAGCTGATGGTGAACATCATCACCAGGACACCAATTACAGTAATAACAGAGCTAATAATTTGAGAAAGACTCTGGTTTAGGGTCTGGCTGATGGTATCTACATCGTTGGTGATCCGAGAGAGCACCTCCCCCTGGCTGGTGTTGTCAAAATACTTGAAGGGCATACGGTTGATCTTCTCCGAGATATCCTTTCGGAAGCGGTAGGTGATGTCCATCGAGATCCCGGACATGATCCACCCCTGGATAAAATTAAAGAGGGAGGAAGACAGATATAGTCCCAGGACGATGAGAATGATCCGCCCAATATACTCGAAATCAATCCCTCCTCCTGTTCCGGAGATCATATCCAGGACGCCTTCAAACAACCTGGTTGTAGCCCGCCCAAGTGTTTTCGGGCCTATGATCTGGAAGATGGTTGAGGCGACGGCAAAAACCATCACAACCAGAATGCCAATTTTATATTCCCCCAGATAATCCAGCAGTTTACCCATCGTGCCCCGAAAATCATGGGCTTTATCACCTTTCATCATTGCCATGGGTCCCCCACGCCGCATTGGGCCGCCAGATCGTTTTTGAGGAGGATTGGATGCTCTTCCGTGCATGGTCATTGCAATTCCTCCTTGCTCAACTGTGATGAAGCAATTTCCTGATAGGTTTGGCAGCTCTCCAACAATTGATGGTGGGTTCCCTTTCCTACAATCCTGCCCTCATCAAGAACGATGATCTGATCAGCATTTTTAACAGTTGCCACTCTCTGGGTAACGATCAAGACAGTACTGTCCCCTGTTTTTTGTTGCAATTCCCGCCGCAGAGTAGAGTCAGTTTTAAAGTCAAGGGCAGAAAAACTATCATCAAAGATATAGATCGGGGGGCGCTTGACCAATGCACGGGCAATAGCCAAACGCTGCTTCTGTCCCCCTGATAGATTGCTTCCTCCCTGAGATACATCAGATTCAAACCCGCTTTCCTCAGCAAACACAAACTCACTGGCTTGAGCGATATCGACTGATTCCTTTAAAATCTCTGGAGAGGCTTGTTTATCAGCATAAAGCAAATTACTCCTGATCGTTCCTGAAAATAGCGTCCCCTTCTGGGGGACAAATCCGATCTTATCCCGCAAATCACTTTGCCTGACTTCTCGAATATCCACTCCATCTAGAAGGATTTTTCCCCGGCTGACGTCATAGAAGCGGGGGATCAAGTTGATCAAGGTAGACTTACCACAACCAGTTGAACCAATGAGCGCTGTTGTCTTGCCTGGTTGGGCAAGGAAATTGATGTCATGAATGACATCATCTTCAGCACCAGGATAGCGGAAAGAAACATCTCGAAATTCAATTTCTCCTTGAAATGGCACAGGGAATTCTTTCGGTTCTACAGGATCCTGGATCTCAATCTCGGTTTCCAAGACATCTGCGATCCTACCTCCTGACACCGCTGCCCTGGGCAGAAAGATAAACATCATCGACATCATCAAGAAAGCAAATACGATCTGCATAGCATATTGCATAAAAGCCATCATGTCGCCAACCTGCATAGTTGCTTCGGCCACCTGATTGGCTCCCACCCAGATGATAGCCAGAGAAAGCCCATTCATGATCACCATCATCAACGGCATCAAGGACACCATCACCCGGGCCACATAAAGCCCCGTATCGGTTAGATCCCGATTAGCTCCATCAAACCGGATTAACTCATCCTGCTCTTTATTGAAAGCTCGGATGACCATCATGCCAGACAGATTTTCTCGAGTGACCAGATTCAGCCGGTCAGTCAATTCCTGCATCAATTTGAATTTGGGAACTGCCAGGAAGAAAACGACCACAATTAAAGCTAATAAAACTGTTACTGCCAGGGCGATCAACCACCACATGTTGGCGCTTTTATCTAAAGCCCGGATAACACCTCCCACGCCAATAATCGGCGCAAAAAGGACCATGCGCATCACCATAAAGATCACCAATTGAACCTGGGTGACATCATTTGTGGAGCGGGTGATCAAGGATGCCGTTGAAAAACGATCAAACTCTGCGTTGGTAAAACTTTCCACTTTTTTGAACACATCCCGGCGGATATCCCGGGCTGCCCCTGCTGCTGTGCGGGAGGATAAGTAGCCCACAATAACTGTCGCTGCTCCTCCCAGGAGGGAGATCAACAGCATGATTCCACCGGTTCGCAGGATATAATTGCGCTGGATCTCTCCAGGGTCCAACCCCAAAGCTTCATATTCAGCCTTGACAGCACCCACCGCCATCTGGTTGACCATGCTCTCTCCCAGGGCGGAAAAAGCGCTCTCCATGCGACCTGATATTTCCCCTCTCATCGCTGGGGGAAGTGCTCTCAGGGCTTCGAAGATTTCCATGCCAGCTGGGAGACGAGTAAGGTCAAAATCAAAATCTTCCCCTAGCATCCCCGCCCGTGAGGGATCCTCAACGATTTGCTGGATGCCACTCACAGCCACAAACGCCTTTCCCAAAATCAGATTCAACTCCTGGGCTTGATCCGGGGTAAGATCCTGCAAGACATAAATCGGTTGTTCTTCAAGGATCGGGAATTCATCCTGGTAGGTCACAGCCTCAGGATCTTGCGGGGAAATCAATTGATAGGATTCTTCTACAAGATCAAGATCATCCTGATTGATAAATAAGGTCAGCTTCTCAAACTGCGTCTGCCGAATAGCAGCTGCCAGGGCATCCTCTACCCCATTTTGTTGAATGCCATTATTGACAATTCGAGACAGGTAGTCAGGCAAAGCCAGGTAGGTATTGGCCTGGATGAAAAGGAATACGATCGAAAAGATGATCAACAAAGTATAAGGTTTTAAGTATTTTAACAATCGCCGCATAGCCAATCAGCTCCCGTCTAAAGGATGAATCAATAGCATTTAATCGATCAGCTCTGCTTTTCGGATCAGGATCTGCAAAGCTTCCATAATTTGCTCTTTTTCAGGAGGGGACAACTCCCCCATTAGATCAACCAACCAATCCTGCCTGGCCCGCATGCCTTCTTCCAATACCTGGCAGCCTTTCTCGGTGAGGACAATCTGCTTGACACGACGGTCTTCCGGATCCTCTGATCGCTCGATCAATCCTTGTTGGACCAGGCGATCTATCATCTGGCTGGCAGCCGCGCTGGTCACACCCAGGTGATCACCTACATCAGTCACACCAGCTGTCTCACGGCTGTGAAGGTGGAACAGGGTTCCAATCATGGACATCGATAGGTTGCTCTGCCGGGCATAGAGCAGGAACCCCCGCATGGAACGGTGCATAAAGATTTCACTCCATTCCCGAAAAGCATGCAGAAAAGGATCTTTCCCGGACATATTTCACCTCACTTAATATTTAAGTTCGCTTAATTATATAGAGATATTAAGGAATGTCAAGGGAGTTGCGCCATGTGCAGGTCTGTGGAGCAATGAGAGAGTTCCCTGGCCTGAAGGCCAAGGGCCGAAGGTTGCGTCAAGTACAGGAAGATAAAATAATCAGCCAGCCAGTTCACATTCGGCTGCGCTGTCACCCATCCGGTCTTTTTTAGAAATGCTTCTCAATTGAATCCGCCTTGCCCATGATGGCGTGCACTTTTTCCAGCTCCATCGGGATAGCGATCTCTTGAGGGCACTTTTCCAGGCACAGACCGCAGTCAATACAAACCGAGGCTTTGCCGTTGGGGTTTTCCAGGTCCAACTGAGGTGGACCGCTGGCCAATTTGCGATAGGCCCGCCTGATCTGGAAGCGTCGAATCCAGCTTTTTTCAAGGGAAATGTTATTAAGGATCGCAAAATTTTGGGAAATATTCACGCCATGGGGACAGGGCATGCAGTACTCACACCCCGTGCAAGGCACAAGGATCTTCCTCTGGTAGATCTCAGCCAGCTGGGTAATGATTTGTTCTTCCTCTTCACTGAGACTGTGGATGCCAGAACCATCAGCGCTGTCACAATTCTCTACCACCTGCTGCATATTACTCATCCCGCTCAGCACCGTGGCTACCTCCGGCTTGTTCCATAAGAACTGCAGCGCCCAGTCAACTGGCGTGCGTTTCACCGGGGCATTCGTGATGACATTGGCGGCTTCCTGGGGAGGATTGGCCAACGTGCCGCCTTTCACAGGCTCCATGATCACTACCGCAATACCTTTTCCATGCGCGTATTCCAACCCTTCCGCAGTGGCCTGGACGCAGGTATCCATATAGTTGTATTGGATCTGGGCCATGTCCCAATCATAAAAATCAATAATCTCTTTAAAGACAGGAAATGTATCATGGAACGAAAAACCAATATGGCGAATGCGGCCCTGGCGTTGGGCTTCCTCCATCTTAGCGATCAAACCCAGCTGCTTGACTCTTTGAAACGATCCGGCGTTCAAAGCATGGAAGAGATAAATGTCAATCACATCCGTTTGCAGCCGATCCAGCTGGACGTTTAGAAAGCGGTCAAAATCACTCCTTCGATGCACCAGGAACATCGGCAGCTTGGTAACCAGCTTGACCTTTTCACGATAGCCGTCTTTTAGCGTTTCCCCCACGACCTTTTCGCTTTCTCCCAGGTGGTAAGGCCAGGCAGTATCAAGATAGTTGATTCCCCGATCAATCCCGTAACGGATGATCCTTTTAGATTCTTCCAGATCTGCACCCATCAAGCTGAACCTGCGGGAAGGCAGGCGCATGCAGCCAAATCCCAGGGCAGAGACTTCCCAATCCAAAGATCCCATCTTGCGGTATTGCATACCAGTAAACTCCTTTATCGATGATCATTAAGCATTGCATTTATGATAACAGCCCTGCAATCCAGCGCTTTATCAGGCAATCAACAAATCTTCCTTGCCTGGAGGTTGAGAGATAGATCCTTCAGCTCTGAGGCTCATTGACAGGGCATATCTTCCGAGCTGTACTCCGAAGGATCCTCCCCTGCGATGCGGAGAATTTTAGGGAAAGCCAGGAGATAGGAGCAGCTGCCTTTGCTGGAGCAATCTGAACACCCCGAGGCCGGCTCTACAATTTGCAGGCGTCCTTTTCGGACCCAGTACTCCAGCATGTTTTCTGCCCGGTTGAGTGAAATATCCAATTCCCGGGCAATCTCCTGGAGGGAGATGCCGCGGTCCGCGTTTTCAATCGTTTCCAAGAGCTGTCTTAATTTGGTCATGCCTAACAGGTTATCTCCTCACAAAAACAGCAGCTTGCCCACTTGAAAAACCAGCACTGCCGCTGCCCAGGCAACGAACAGCGTGTAGCTGATCTGGGCCCACATCCATCTTCTCCCAAACTCCTGGCGCATAGCGGAGACTGCTGATACACAGGGAATGTAAAGCAGGACAAATACATTAAAAGCAACAGCAGCGATCGGTCCCGCAGCTTCGGATCCAGCAGTCCTTGCAAAGGCAGGGATCAAAGAACCTTCCAAGCGCGTTGTATCGACATCCTGGCTCTGAGCGGGGAAAAAATCCAATTCCCCCAGGCCCACAAAGGGAATCAAGTTAATGGTGCGGGGAATGATATTCAAGGTTTCCTGGATTGTCAACAGCGCTGCTTGACCGAATTCTAGGCTCACCGAACGCAAATCCTCCTCCAGTGAGGTTTCCACAAAATCCGATGTGTGGCTTTCTTCAGCATATATCTGACTCATGGTGCTGACGATGACTTCCTTGGCCAATATCCCTGTCATCAAAGACCCGGTGGTCTGCCAGGATCCAAACCCTGCTGGCTTCAATGCTGGCGCGATCAAGCCGCTAACCCGGCCGAACAAACTGTCACCTGCTTGTACTTCATTGAAAAGTCCTGTATCCGGATGGGCGGGGATGGCCATCAGCAGCCAGAGGGCAACTGACACGCCCAGGATGACTGTCCCGGATTTCACCAGGAAGCCCTGGGTCCTCTCCCACATTTGAGCCCAGACATCCCTGGGCCGGGGAATACGGTAAGGCGGGAGCTCCATCACAAAAGGAGCGGGGGGGCTGCTCCGATATACCGTGTTTTTCATCACATAACCGGTGATCAAAGCTACTACGATACCCAGGATGTACATGGCAAAAACCAGGGAGCCGGAAGCGGCACCAAAAAAAGCGGACCCGAAGATCACATACACCGGGAGCCGCGCCCCACAGCTCATGAAGGTCGCCAGGAAGGCTGTTAATTTGCGGTCCTTTTCATTTTCAAGGGTTCTGGTGGCGTAAACCGCTGGCACTGTGCATCCAAAACCCACGATCATGGGCAGGAAGCTTTTCCCGTGCAATCCCATCCAGCGCATGACCCGATCCATGACAAAAGCCGCCCGGGCCATGTAACCTGAATCTTCCAGAATTCCAAGAGCCAAATAAAGGAACAGCAGCACAGGCACAAAGACAAGCACACCCCCAACACCAGCAATCACTCCATCCAAAAGCAGGGAACTGAACCAGTGATCGCCAAGGCCTACATTCGCCAATGCCCAACTGGTCCAGCGGTAAACAAAACCGTTGATGAAAACATCCACCCAGTCCAAGAAAGGCGAACTGACATTGGAGGTAAATTGGAACACCAGCCACATCAACAATAAGAAAATCGGTAATCCCCAGATGCGGTGGGTGACAATCTCATCCACCTTTTCCGAGCGAGTGATAATGGTTTCTTTGGGCCGCTCGACAGCATTTTCGATAATGCGGTCGATAAACTGGTAGCGCTGATCGGCGATCAGGATCTCCGGATCCTCCCCGGTACCTTCTTCGATCCGCTTCTGTGCTTCCCGGGCAGCATCCAGCAGAGTCCGGGTATCTCCGGAATCCAGGGCAGCAATTACCGCCTGGTCATCCTCCAGCAATTTGGTTGCCAACCAACAGGGATTGTATTGTTCGATGAGATCATCCTGCTCCTCGATCAGCGCTCTCAATTTCCGGATCTCATCCCCCAGGATCCCGGTAAAATTGGTCTGAATGCCCCCTGTGTGGGGCTGGGCTACGACCAATGCAATAGCTGCAATGAGGTCATCAAGCCCTTCACTGCGGTTGCCGACAGTTTCCACAACCGGGATGCCGCCCAAGCGTTCTGACAAACCCTGCAAGGAGATTTGCAATCCTCGCCGCCTGGCAACATCCGTCATATTCAAGGCCACGATCACTGGCATGCCCAACTCGATCAACTGGGTGACCAGATATAAATTCCTGTCCAAGTTGGCGGCATTGACCACTGCGATCACTGCCGTGGGTGCTTCGTTGACAATAAAATCCCGGGCGATGATCTCTTCAATGGAGTAGGCTGTCAGGCTGTAGGTGCCAGGCAAATCAACAATCTGGATCTCCTCATCCCCTAACTGGAGATATCCATCCTTTTTTTCAACTGTCTTTCCTGGCCAGTTACCAACATGCTGCCGGGACCCGGTGAGAGCATTGAACAGAGTTGATTTGCCAACGTTTGGGTTTCCAGCCAGGGCAATGGTTTTTGTCATCTTTCTCAATCTATTTCAGGTACCTTTAGCAAGGTTTAACCAGGACATGCCTGGCCTGACCCTTGCCGATGGATAGCCTGTCTCCATTATTGACGCTGATAATCAAAGGTCCCAGGAAATCATTCTGGACAACCTGCAGGATTGCTCCAGGTTTCAAATTCAGGCTATTTAATCGTTTGTTTACACGCCTCCCCCCCCGGGTACGGATAATTTCCACCTTTTGACCCGCGTCACATCTTGTCAGCGGAATCACCGACCGAGAATGGCCAGGGCTTTCTATTTGGGGCTGGGAACCATTCAATAACTCTACCTCTATCGTCTGGGCCTCAGATTTTCGCAACGATAAATGATAACCCCGGAGCCGGTATTCCACAGGATCCCCCAAAGGAGATGCTTTGACCATCTCAATGACTGCACCCTGAGTGAGTCCCATATCTACCAACCGCCGGCGGACAGGTCCCCGACCGTGAACCCGCACTATTTTCCCAGATTCCCCAGGAACCAGCTTATCAAGCGTGAAAATTGGCATAGGTTGTCTTCTGCCTTTATTTACAGAGCATACTTATAAATTTTTATAAGGTATACCATAAATAATGGGTTGTGACAACCTTCACATAAACTATGCTTGACTCCGTACCGGTCCCCGCAGAAGGCATCATTCCATCTCAGTCACTCTGGAAGGCTTGACATGTTTCATTTTTCAATCTTCAATATTTAATTGCATTATCCAAGCTGGCCGGGTCCCTGCATCCGCCAGGATGCGCACCTCCCCGGACTGAATATCGAGCAGCTTTATCCCCGATTCTATCCCCTCTTCAGTCACGATCCGGTAATCGAATACCAGATAGCGGCTGTCCGCTGACCAGGCTGGTTGTCCATAAGTAGTATTCTCGGTGTCTGTCATCTGGCTGGCGTCTGTTCCATCCGGACGCATGATCCAAACCTGATTTTCGGATTCAGGCATATCACCCACCCAGGCTCGTCGAACGACAGCTAACCACCTCCCGTCAGGGGACCAAGCCGGATAAGACTCATCGAAATTCTCACCATAGGCAAGCATGGTCAACCACTCATCTTCCAGGTTATAGGAATAGAGTTTGTTCTGAGAGCTAAATTCACCCCAATATAAATCTTGCAGAATGACCTCGGTGCTATCTGGCGACCAAACCGCGGGATACCCCAATCTAGTAGGGATGGTCTGGTTTTGCATGGTTTCCATCTGGTAGAACTTGATTTCCATAGGATTAATGGAAGTATAGCTCAGCCATTGTCCATCTGGAGACCAGCGGGGGCTGAACCCGGGTGTGAGCGCATCCTGAAAGAGAGGCTCCGATTCCAGGGTATCCAAATCCAGCCACCAGATGGATTGCACATTGGCCGGATTGAGCTCCGGATCGAAGTCCAGCCGGCTGTAAAGCAGCCCCTGCCCATCTGGGGACCAGGCAAATTCAGAACAATAGGCATTTTCACAATCAAGAAGCACAGTCAGCTGATCAGATTCCACTTTCCAGGACCAGATCTGGGATCCATTGGCCCCATTATCGGCTGCAAATACCACTCTCCTGTGATTGGGAGCAACCGCAAAATACCAAATATTGAGACCTGCAGTGATCCAGGTCGGATCTCCATCAAGCATAGGCTGGAGGACCAGTTGCGATCTCTGGTTTTCATCCAGCGCTGTATAGATGATGGCTGATCCTTCCAGATCGAAATCAGCAGGCTGCTCCAGGGCAATAACAGGATCCCCCCTCTCTCCTTGAGCCTGGATATTTTGAAAAGCTCCAAAAGTCAAGAAGATACCAGCCCCCAGCACGATCAAAGCGCTGAACACAGGCATCACGACTGCCGCACGATTGAACCAGCGCAAGCGCTCGAACAGCCTTCTTCCTTGTACGATCAATAAACCCACGATGATCAAGATCACAGCCAGGCCAAAACTGAATGCAAGGATCAGGCTCAACCCGAAGGGGATTCTGTTGATGGTTGCTGCCAGGAGCAAAATTGCGATCGCATCCGGACAGGGGACAAGGCCGCCACTGATCGCCAACGGAATCAGAGAACGCCAGCGAATGCTCTCTAATGGGTTCTCGCCGGGGAGTTTCCGAGGAATCGCTCCCATCTTTGCGGGATCATGACGGTGCGGGGGGCCGATTTCCCGAATGGGCTGGTTAATGGTTAATCGCTGTTTCCCATCAACAGTTAGGTTTTCCTCGTTCAGTTTGAAACGAGTCCGTTCTACCCTTTCGCCCAGCAGGGTTTTCACCCGGGGCCAGAGCAATCCCAATCCCAGCAGTAAAATCAAGATTCCTGAAGCTAATTCCAGGACCGGGAATATATCTACTGCCAGGAACAACCTGGAAGCACTGAGAGTGAGCAGCCCTAAAGCAAATACGGAGCCCGTATGCGTCAGGGTGACGATCGCCCCCAGGGCAATCGCATGATAGGCTTTGCCTTGGGATCCCACCAAGTAAGCCGCTACGATTGTCTTTCCATGACCAGGGCTGAGGGCGTGAAGGGCGCCTAACAGGCCAGCCAGTGCCAGGGCGCTCAGCAAAAACAGGGTAGATCCTTCCTGTTTTTTCATCAATCCTTCCAGGATTGATGTCGGCCCTGATCCTGCCGCAGGGGAGGGTCTTCCCTCAGCTGCTGCTTCCTCCGCCAGCTCCCCTAAACCTACCGATTTCACCACCCAGGGAAGGGATGGAGAACCACTCTCCCAAGCAGTCAATCCTTCCGGGATTGTTTCCCTCAGCCCAAAATCCAATCGCAAAGCCCCGCTATTTTGGACAGGAAGCTTAAAACGCAAAGCTTGTTCTGACTGCACTTCAAACCAGCTCAAGCTGTTTTTCGGGTTGTAGCGATTATGGAGAGACAAAGAATGGTCACCAGTTAATTCCACTGGCCAATCCGCTTTTAAATAGATCCGGATTGGGGTTTCCCTTTGGTAGATCTCATTGATCTCAGTCGGCCAAATAACCTGCTCAATCACCAGGTCAAGAGGTTCCTGGTCCAGTTCTCCCCTAAAGGCTCCCAGCACAGAGCCAGCCCAGGACTGCGCTTCTGAGGGTGAGATTTGATTATCCTGGTCAATATCTGCCCCAAACCAAATACTCTGGGCGATCATCGGACCCGGTATGACCTCCCACAGTACTTCCAACCCTTCCGAAGTGAGGGTGACAATATGTGTGTGATAATACATGTCCGCGGGATGTGCGTCCACAGATAAGGGAAAACTGAGGAGCAGAAAAACACCAACCAGGAGGGCAAGGATCAATCTTTTCATTGCTGGAATCAGGGGGGCAAATGGACTTGCATCTAACACACACCTCATATTACCATTAAGGACAGTGGATTAAGAATTATAATCAGAACCACAACCAAAATCCTCACAGGAAGGAATTTCATGCCTGAATCAGAAAGCAGGGAGATGTATTTAAAATCTATCTATGAGCTAGCAGCCGGTGATGAGCTGGTGCCCGTTTCGCTGCTGGCCAAACGCATGGGCATTTCTCCGGTCTCGGCTTCAGAAATGCTAAAAAGACTGGAAGAACACGGTTTAATCACTCACACCCCCTATAAAGGTGTGTCGCTGACAGATTCAGGGTTAAGAAGGGCCTTAATTGTGGTCCGCCGGCAGCGTTTATGGGGTCGGTTCCTGGCAGATCATCTCCATCTCCGCTGGTCTCAGGTGTACGATCTTTCTTGCAGG
>Ga0207796_1000074_pt1 | contig 41560 bp, 30 predicted proteins | sample Pon1CUnioCityCA_6_FD_187274 | JGI IMG/M metagenome (GOLD analysis project Ga0207796, IMG submission 187274) | Marine sediment microbial community from Union City, CA, USA - Pond 1C Sediment 1 (SPAdes) | ecosystem: Environmental > Aquatic > Marine > Intertidal zone > Salt pond sediment ... | reverse complement strand
CCGGGATCTCCTGGGCGCCCATCACCGTATAGGGCCGGTAGAGCGCGTCTGCCTCCTGAACCAGATCGTCGGTGTCGCGAGCGAAGGAGTCCATGCCGAGGGACTTCGCCAAAACGCCCTCGTCGGAGGCCATCCAGCGGATGCCAGCGTCTCCCACCATGTTGACGATGATCTGAGCGACGGAGCCCTCGGCGGGCCACATCCCGCGTGGATCGGTGCCGAAGTGCTCTTCATACATCGTCACGCCCCGCTCCACCTGGGCGCTTGCGTCCTCCCCGTAGCGAAATGCGGGGACGGGTAGCTTGGCGGACGGCATAGCGACGCTTGCCAAGTTCGAGTCGACGAGGAGCGGCAGGATGGGATGGGCGAAGGGCGTCATCGTCACCTCGATCTGTCCATCCTCCTGCATCTCTCGATGGAGAGGGATGACGTTCTTGAGGATCCGCAGATGCTCATCGAGGACGGTGCCCTTGTCCTCCTCGCTGAAATCCTGTCCCTTCTCGACCAGCGTGGTCAGCGGTTCCTCAGCCAGGAAGCTGGGGTCGGTCCATGCCAGGTTGAAGAGGACCTGCAGATCGCGGAAATCCTGGGCTGTCCAGCTCTCCAGAGCGGCCTCGATCTCCTCGTCGCCGGCTCCGGCTCGCATCGCCTGGAGCTCGACATAGCGCGGGAAGCGCTCGATGATGGTTGAGTTGATGTCGAAGAACCGTCGGAGAATGAAGCGCTTCTGCTCTGCGGTTAACTCGTCGGCCGGGACCATCGTCATCTCCCAATACTGGTCCGTAGCGCCGGCCGCAAAGTCGTCGAGCTGACGAATGAGACTGGGCGTAAGATTGAACGTGGTATGAATCTCTGGGTAGTCCTTGAGGATGGCGGCCATGTCGTAGTAGTCCTTCGCCGCGTGCACGCGTACCCAGGGCTTGGCATAGACTCCTGTCTCTGGGTCCTTGAAGTAGACGGGCTGGTGTTGATGCCACACGATGGCAAGGTGAATGACGTCCTCTGACACGGCTGTGGGAGCTAGCGTCGGACTGGGTTCCTCCTCAGTCGGAGGTTGGGTGGGCATCAGTGTGGGCTCCGGTGTCGTGCGACAGGACGTCAGCAGCAGCGCTGCTGACATGATGACCATGATCGCCGTGAGTCGGCGCGACCGATGCGCTGTCTTCATCTTCAGACCCTCCTCAAGGTAGCGTTTCATGCCTACGATACATCTTGCTCCATCAAGCCTCAACTCCGCCCCTGAGCTCGATAAAGGTGAGTCTGAGGCCGTTGATATCTGCCAAGTGACCGACCCATTCCAAGACGCGCTTGTACCAGGCAGCCGTCTCCTCAACTGATGGCACGGTCATGGTGACCTCGATTCTATCTACCGCTAGATTCCTTACGGGGCCCAAAGTCCCCCTGTCTCCGCCATCCAGTCGGCGATACGGTTCACCGCTCGCTCCCTTCCATATCCGTCATGTCGTCAGCACGACTCCGGAACGCGCTGGGACGGTGGCGCCCACAGCGCGACCCTGGCTGACTCGCGCTTCGCGTCCTGCCCACACGTCTTTGAGCGGCGCGTCAGCCGGGAAGAAGCTACCTAGATCCAAGTCGAGTTCATAGGGATGCGCGCCGTTGTTCAGCACCACGACCAAGGTCTCCTCCTCTCCCGTCCGGGCGAAGGCGTAGACGTCTTGCGAGTCGCTGGCAAGCAGGCGAGCATAGTGCCCACGACGAAGCGCGGGATGCTCGTGGCGCAATGCGATAGCGCGGCGAACGTGGACCAGCAGATCCTCATCCCACTCCTCCTCATCCCAGCGGAAGCTGCGCCGACAGTCCGGGTCACTCCCGCCCTGCATGCCGACCTCATCCCCGTAGTAGATGCAGGACGCGCCGGGGAAGGTCATCTGAAACAGCGTGGCCAGCTTCAGAGCGTCCCTGTCGCCCCCAACCAAGGTGAGGAAGCGCGGCATATCGTGGCTGCTCAGCAGGTTGAGCTGGGCCAGCGTCACCTGCCAGTCGTAGAGATGCAGCAGCTCATCAATCGTCTCGGCGAAAGCAGTCGCGTTCATGCGTCTCAGTTCATACCCTCCAGGTCGTTGGCTGATGTCCAGGTTCTTGCCGCCGAAGAAGCCGAGGCATGCGCGATTGAAGACGTAGTTCATGACTGCGTCAAACTGATCACCTTGGAGCCAGCGGCTGGCGTCGCGCCAGATCTCACCCACGATGTAAGCCTCGGGGTTAGCTTCCTTGACGACACGTCGGAACTCCCGCCAGAAGGCATCATCATTGATCTCCTGGGGGACGTCGAGACGCCAGCCATCGATGCCGAAGTCGATCCAGTGGCGCGCCACGTCGAAGATGAACTGCCGCACGGCCTCGGTGTCGGTGTTGAGTTTGGGCAGGGCCGGCAGATCCCACCAGGCTCGGTAGCCATAGGCCTCTAAGCTGCGTTGAGAGTTGCGCAGCTGCCGTTCCTCCTCCAACGGAGGATAGCTCTCCAAGTTACTTCCAGCGTTCAAGCGCTCCTTGTCGAAGTAGAACCAGTCCAGATAGGGGGAAGCAGCACCGTTCTCCAGTGTGTGGTAGAATTGATAGAAGCCCCGGCTGGCGTGGTTGAAGACCCCATCGAGCACGACGTGAATGCCTCTCGCATGGGCCGCATCTAACATCTCGCGGAAGGCCTCGTTTCCGCCTAAGATCGGGTCTACCTGGTAATAGTCGTAGGTGTGATAACGGTGGTTGGCCGCCGACTGGAAGATTGGGTTGAAGTAGATAGCATTGATGCCGAGGTCTTCCAGGTAGTCGAGATGCTCGACGATGCCTAGAAGATCTCCCCCTTTGAACCCGTAGACGGTGGGTGGAGACTCCCAGGGCTCCAAGTTCGATGGCTTCGACACCTGGTCGCTCTTGGCGAAGCGGTCGGGGAAGATCTGGTAGAAGACGGCGTCCTTAACCCACTCTGGGGTGCTGACCTGTGTCATTGTATGCCTCCGCTGTATTGATGGGGACGGGGTACTCACTAATCTAATCGTTCTTCGGTCCGTCAGGACCGTAGACGCTCACTCCTTCGAACGCCGTGGCGAACCAGTATCGCCCCTTGCGATCTTGGAGAATGGCGTTTACTTGCCCGCTGGAGAGGCCGGAGTTGCGCGGCGTGTACGTCCGCCACTCCGGTCCGTCGGATAGGTTGAGAACCGTTACCGCGCCACCGATCTCCGTGGGCCTCTCAGTGGCCACCCAAATTCGCTGCTGACCGTCCACTGCCAGTGCGTTCACAGTATTCCATGGGAGGCCTGACGTCCCGGCGCGGTAGCATGTCCAGTCCTCCCGCTCGAACAGGCACAGGCCTCCCCCGCCAGTGCCGATCCAGATCCCTCCTCGCGGGCTCGGCTCCAGCGCCTGAACCCCGTTGGATGGGAGGCTGGAGGAGGTGGCTGTATAACTAATCCACGGCGACATCTCGTCGCCGAGATCGAGCACCGCCAGGCCTCGGTCCGTGCCCAACCAGACCCGTCCCACCTCATCCAGGGCCAAGGCCAGGACTGTGTCGCTCGTCAATCCTGCCTCCCGGGGTGAGAACGCTTGCCATGTAGAACCATCCCACATCGCGACACCGGACCGGGTTCCTACCCACATCCCTCCTTCGGGATCCGCCGCCAGCGCCAGTACCTCGGCGCTAGGCACGCCCATCTGGACAGCCGTGTAGGTGATCCAGTTTCCATCCTCCACGACACTGACACCAGCCACAGTGCCGACCCACATCCGACCAGCCGGGTCCAGCTCCAGCGCTGTGACTCGGTTGTCGGGCAACGGCGACTGCGTGGCCTTTAGGATGGTGATTTCATCTTCCTCATAAATCGTCAAGCCGCCTCGCGTGCCAATCCAAACGCGTCCTTCGACATCCAAAGCCAAGGCGCGAACCGCGTCGGAGGCCAACACTCCCTCTGACGCTGTATAGGAGGTCCAGTCGCGCAGTTGCCGAATACGATTGATGTGCACGACGACGGACCCAACGCCGTAGAGCAGGATCAGGCTCGCGACCAGGGCCAGGAGCCACTTGGGCGGTGCGATCCAGAAGGTGTGGTCAGGAAGGTAGCGCGAGAGCCGCCGCCAGGTGTTCCGATCCAGGTGCAAGTCATACCTGTCGGCTATGGCACGAGCTGCTGCTCCCACCGAGAGGCAGATGGCAGGCGCTACAATCAGCGTGTACTGAGGCCACTTCGTGGGCCAGAGCAGAAGGAATGCCCAGCCGACGACAAACCACGTGAAGTAGAGCCTATTCTGACGATAGAGGAAGGGCAATCCAATGAGACCTCCGAGAAAGATCAGCAGGTCGAAAGGAAACCAGAAGACTGCTGGATGCCAGATCGCAGCACCCCGCATCCAGCTGAACGGCTGCCACCAGGGATAATCATAGCGCGCCACCTCGGCTGAGGACGTGTAGTCCGTGTGGAACAGGACCGACTCTCGTAGCCGGCCGACTGGGTCGGGCCAGAGGATAGTATTAAGGGCGATAAAGACCGCCAGCGCCAGAAGACCGTAAAGAAGCGCATTCCAGGGCTTCTTCCGTTGTTGCCACACAAGGAAAGGGATTACGGACAACCCAGGCACGACGTAAACGTACTTGGAGGCGGCCGTGACGCCCAAGAGCCCCGCCGAGAGCCAAAACCAGCCTCCGGTTCGCCCGTCGCCCCGACGACGCGCCCGGTTGTAGGCAAGCATCGAGGAGGTGACGGCGAAAGCAGGCAAGGCTTCCAGATAGATCTCGGAGGTGTACTTAACCGTCATGGTGTGAATCGCAAGCAGGGCACCAGCAAGAAGGTTGACCGACGCAACCGCAAGCACCTGGAGCGTCCCGAAAAGCACCGAGACGTATCGGTCGATCCGAAAGACGCCAAGCTCGACAGGCTCGTCGCCCCAGGCGGCGATGGCATCGCTGGATGGCGGCTCTGCGGGTTGGTCCGCCCGTCCCTGATAGCCTATTAGGCGCAGGCCCGCCGCGTGGAGCAGCTTGTTGAAGACGGGGTGCTCGAGATTGTAGGTGTAGTCTGGTATCTCGCCCCATGCGCCACGGGCCATCAATCCGGCGTAGTAGGAAGCGGCCCGGGCATAGACCGGCTCGTCGGCATCCACCGGCAGGCGCTGAGCCGCACACGACCGTTGCAGCAGGGCCATCAGAACAACCGAGGCGATGATGACAAGTCGAATGTGCTCCCTTGTCCAGCGCTGCTCGGATTCCTCTGAGGATGGTGAGGGGCTCAAATTACGCCTCTCCGGTGAACCAGCTCTGGCGCATCACTAGCGAGGGTCCTGAAAAGGAAGTCTTCCATATACCTTACCAAATGCACGATCGAAGGCACAGTGAGACCTGTGCCTTCGACCGATTATCCGTTGTGCGTATCGCCCTGTCCGGAAGAGAGCAAACGTGTCGCTTATCCTATCCTTTCACCCCTCCCATGGTCAATCCAGCCTCCAGGTATCTCTGAAGCCACAAGAACAGGATCACCACCGGGACGCTAACCAGCAGAGCGCCAGCTGCGTACTGGCCCCAAGGGGTGCTGAGATCGCTGGCCATCTGCGCTAGGCCAATCGGCGCCGTATATTTCTGTGCTTGCCCAGCTAGCAGGACTTGGGCCATCACGTACTCGGTCCAACCGCTCATGAAGCCGAAAAGAGCCGTCGTCGCCAGCGCCGGACGGGCCAGGGGCAGCGCGATGCGGACGAAGGACTGGATCGGGCCGGCACCATCGATCATTGCTGCCTCCTCCAGGTCAATGGGGATGGTGTCGAAATACCCTTTTAGGTTCCAGGTCGTAAACACCAAGGTCCCGGTCGTGTAGGCCAGGATGAGGCCCCAACGGGTGCCGTACAGCCCCAGCCGCTGGAGAATCAGGGCGATCGGAACCAGGGCGAGAACCCCAGGGAAGGCCTGCAGGGCCAGTAGCAGGATCAGGCCTGACTCCCGACCCACGAACTGGAAGCGAGAGAACGCGAAGGCCCCCGAGGTGGCCAGCGAGACGCAGGCGATGGTCGTCAGGCCGGCGATGAAGAGACTGTTCCGGACCCAGATGGGAAACGGTTTCACGAAGAGTATCTGTTGGAAGTTCTCCCACGTCACCACTTTGGGGACGAACATGCCGGCCAGGTCCAAGGTGAACAGCCGTCCCCCGGGACGAATGGAGGCCAGGAAGGTGAACCAGATGGGGTAGAGGGCGAAGACAGCGGCCACGATTAAGATAGCGTATGACAGGATTTTGAGCTGTGGGCTCGGCTCTCTCATTCGTAGGCTCCTTTCGTGATGCGCGTCAGCCGCAGGCTGTAGAGCGTCGCGGCGAACAGGATGATGAAGACGACCACCGCAAATGCGCCGATCAGCCCGTCGTTTTGCTTCTGGAATACTTCCTTATAGGCGTGAATCATCACAAACTCGGTCGCACCAGGTTTTCCTGCCCCACGTTCCGGGCCGCCTTCGGTGATCAACCAGACGGTATTGAACATCTGAAAGGTGGTGATGGAGCTGAGCACCACGGCGGGCATCACAGCTGGTCGCAACAGGGGCAGCGTGACGTTGAGTAGTTGCTGCCAGGGGCTGGCCCCGTCGACCTCGGCGGCCTCGTACAGCGCCTGGGGGATCGATTGCAGAGCGCCGATGATGGTCACCATGAAGAAGGGATAGGACATCCAGACGTTGACGATGACCACTGAGATGAAGGCCAAGGTCGGGTTCAGCAGCCATCGTGGTCCCTCCAGACCGATTAGTCTCAGCAACTGATTGATGGTGCCCTGCTCGGTGCGGAAGAAGAACTGCCAGATCAGGGCGCTGATGTAGCTTGGCACCGCCCAAGGAATGATGATAAGGACCCGCCAGAGGGCTCGTCCCACTAGGAACTCGCTGTTCAACACCAGGGCCAGGGCAAAGCCCAGCAGGAAGAAGAGGGGGATGCAGGCGATGACATAGAGGACTGTGCGGAACATAACGATGAAGAAACTGCCCGCGTTGTTCAGCGTCTGATACGCGCCTCCACCGTTCAGCAGGAACCACAGGCCAATGACCAGGCTTGCTCCCACGGGCCAGTACCACCAGGTGGGTGGCGGGCTAGGCCTGAACCTCTCCTTGACTTGGTTGGAGCTCACGTAGGCGCCAATCAACGGTGCGATGATGAGAAGCAACCTCCCCAGCGCCCTAAGTGCCTCTGGAGCAAAGAAATCTTGGAGCAGTTCTGCGTAGTTGGCGTAGAAAGGCTCCTCGACGCAGAAACGCCCAGGCTGATCCGGGTCGCAGCAGAAACCGCTGAAGATGGGACAAACCACGTTCCACAAGAAGGGTCCTGTGACGGGGTGCTCCTCTATGAACGCAGCCCTATCCTCCTGCGGCATGTCATACACAGGATAGTGAAAGGTGTTCCGGTTCGTCATCGAGATATAGACGTTATACACGATGGGGAACAGGCTTAGAATGATCAGGCTGATCAGCGTTGGAGCGAGGAACGCCAGCACCGCCAGGTACTTGCGCCAACCTCTATATGTGACTCCCATGGTGTTCTCCTTTCTTCACAAGGGAAGACCGTCCCCTCGCGTATCAGAGCGACTGTGGAATAACTCTCCCTCGGGAGTGAAGCGCGGGACGGGGAAAACCCTGTCCCGCGCAATGAACGGCTACTGCATGTCCGCGATGTTCTCCTCGGCCGTCTGCTGAGCGTCCTCCAGTGCCTCCTCGGGGGTCTGCGCGCCGGTCCAGATGGCGGTGGTGGCGTCGCCCACAGGACCCCACAGGGCGTCCATGAAAGGCGTATTCGCCATCGGGATGCCGCGCTCTAGCGACGCCCCGAAGCCGCTGACCGTATACATCGCTTGGACCTCCGGATCCTCCAAGGCGGCCACGTTGGTGGGGATCTCCTTGGTCGTCAAAACGCGCGACGTCAGCGTCTCGGCGCTCGACCACCATTTCATGACCTCAACGGCTGCCTCGGCCTTACCTCGATCCACCGCGTTCGAGGTCATCATCAAGACCTTGATACCGACGAACGGCTTCCCCATCGGCGCGATGCCGTAGTCGATGCCAGCCTCCTCCACGCTGGTGATAGCCCACGGACCGGTCCACCACATGGCCGCCTGGCCCTCAGCCAGCATGGCCTGGCAGATCTCATGGGAGGTCTCGGCGGGGGCGCACTCGCTGAAATCCCTTATCCACCGACCGGCTGCCAGTCCTTCCTCCGTGTTCAGGTAGACGTTGCCCTCGTCATCGACGTAGCCGGGCATGCCGTGGCCGAAGTAGATGGGCGCCACGTGGTAGGCGTCCGCATTACCTAAGCCCTGATTGCAGACGTACCACTTCTCGGGATTCTCCTCGCGGAAGGCACAAGCCTTGTTCAGCAAGGTATCGAAGTCATCGGGGGCGGGCAGGTCTTCCTCTGCCACCAACTCCCTGTTGTACACCAGGGCGATGGCCTCCCCTGTCGTCGGAAGGGCCCAGATCTGATCGTTCCAGACCACGCCGCTGACCGCCGGGTCTGTGAAGTTGTCCTCTAGGTAGGCCGTGTCTACCCAGTCGTCCAGGGCGACGATGTTGCCCGTCAGCGCTTGACGTCCAATCTGGTCGTTGGCCCAGGCGACGATGTCGGGCCCCTCACCAGCGGGAATGGCCACCGATATGGAGTCCCGGATCTGGTTGGGGTCGATCACCGTGTACTCGATCTGGATGTCCTCGTTATCCTCGTTGAACTGATCGAAGAGCGCCTCGAGGGGAGCCTGGTAGTCGCCTGTGAAGCCGTGCCAGAGCGTGACAGTCGTCGCCTCTACGGGCTCCTCGGTCGGTTCCTCAGCTGGCGGCTCGGTAGGCTCCTCCATTGGCTCCTCAGTGGGGGCCTCCGTCGCAGCAGGGCCACACGCTGTCAACGCCAGGCTCAGTGTGACAAGTCCTGCCAACAGGATGAACAGATACCTTTTCATTTTCTTCCTCCTGATTGATACGTAGGCTTATCGGATCCCGCTTCGTAGGTACGGAACCTAGTTGCTTGGCTCGCTCTCGTCGTCTCATCACCCCCTTCGCTGATGGCACAGCCTGGTCCATCGGCATGCCGGCTGTCTGGACACCGACATCCCTGTTGCGGGAAAGAGATCAGCACTATCCAATGAATAGGTATGATGACCTGATCTCGCAGTGAGCGTGGATCGTTCGTGTTGACTGATCCGAGCCATCAGTCCTCAAGACTCTCCGTGCATCTTCGGGCGACTTGCTGCATGTCCTCTGCCGCCTGCTCGGGCGACTTCTGTTCCATCAGAACGGCCTCCATCTCGGGCCTCATAGCGTCCCAGTTGCAGCGCATCTCGCTCACAGTAGGCACTGGGATACTGACCTGTAGCTGATCAAACGAGCCTTTGAGAACAGGGTCGCTGGCGATGAGCGGATCCTCCAGAGCGGCCTCCAGCGCCGGCAAACGGTCGAGCTTTGCCACTTGCAGCACCTGGGTGTTGGCGCTGGTTACGAATCTGGCGAAGCTCACCACGGCTTGGAGCTTGGCTTGGTCCTCCCCCAGGCTCACCGGGAATAGCAGACAGGTGCCGCGGGAATATGGATGAGGCCATGAACCGGTCGCACTGACCTTAGGGATGCGAGCGACACCCAGTCGCTCTCCGAGGGCGTCCCTATAGCGATCCAACGTCCATTCACCGTCAATGATCATCGCAGCCCTGCCCTGGTTGAAGAGGACGAAGGACCCGTCGTAGTCCGTGCCGGGGGGGACGATGGCGGACTGATAAACCAAGTCCTGCAAGAACTGGAGGGCCTTCACCATCTTCGGCGTATTCAGCGTGGGCGTCCGGCCGTCTTCAGCGAAAACGCTACCGTTGAAGCCGCCCAGCCACGGCACCAGCCACCACGGATCGGTCTGGTTATAAACCAGTGCAAACTGATCGCCAGCTGTGAGCTCTTGACCCATTTCGATGAGCTCATCGGTGTTTCCCGGCGGTTCCTCGACCAAGTCCTTGTTGTAGATAAGCATCAGATGGTCGCCCAGGCTGACGGGCACGCCCCAGCTATGGCCCTCAAGCTCCAGGGCTTTCTGGGCCGGATCGACGTACTTGCGCAGCTCAAAGAGGTCGTCCACAGGCATAATGCGTTGGGCCTCCGCAAGAGGACTCACGTGGCCATGGACTGTCCAGAGCAGGTCGGGCCCGTCACTGGTCAAGTCGGCAGTGAGGAAGTCGTCACGCAATACCTGCGCGTCCTTGTCGACGATCTCAAAGGTGATCTCTGGATTGAAGGAGGTGTAGTCGTCAGCCAGCGACTCCACGAACCGTAAACTGCCGTCGGCTTCCGTCTCGCTAGTCCAGACGACGACCTGCACTGGCTTGACCTCGTCCTCCGCCTCCCTGGTGACTTCCCTGGTGACTTCTCTTGTCACCTCCCGTGTGGACTCTCTGGTAACCTCCACAGGGACCTCCCGCGTTTCGACCACGACACGGGTGACCTCAACGCTCTGCTGTCCCGACTGCGCACAGGTTGACAGGGTAAGTGTCAGTAGAATCAGGCCCAAGGCCATTGCATACTTCTTCACGGCCCTCTCCTTGACAGATCGGTTGACCTGTGTATATGCGTTCATTTTGGGGCCTCGTCCCATCTCTGTACCATCTATACCCCTAGAGCGAGATGTGCCTCGCCCGAACGCGTCCTTCACGGTTACGCAGACCGACAGGGCAATTCTGCGATCACACCGATGAACTGGCCTGCGCGCTGTGCGATATCGTCCACAGGCTCACTCCCGGAGACTGCTGCCTCGAACATAGCCTGGAGTTGTCGAGAGACTTTGACGTACTCAGAAATTGATGGGCGGGCTCGGCCTGAAGCGATCAACTTGGACATTTGCGTTGCCAAAGATTCTGCTTCTTGGCTAAGCCTGACATTGAAGGATGGGCTCGGCAGGTTAAGCCACATGGAGCGGTAAAGGTCTCCGATGACGGCTGGATCGGTCGCTACGTTCAATAGGGCGGTCATCAGGCTGGGCTGCTCGCACTGTCGCAAGACGACGTAGCTGGTTCCACCCATGGTCGGTACAGGCTCGCTGCCCGGCGCCGCTGGTGGGGCCGTCGCCCCGACCCTACGTACGAACTCCTCCTCGCTCCAAGAGCTGATCGCTTGCATAAGCTCTGCCTCGTAGCTGCCGCCCAGCGCCATGGCCACCTTTCCCTCGGCAAACAACTTGGAGCTGGTGTCGTTTGCGTAGCCAATGATGTCCAACGAACTGACACGACGCTGAACAAGCTCACGTAGGTACTCCAGCACGGTCCAGGTGTCGGGGCTGTTGAGGGTGACACACGTTGTCTCTGCGTCGAAGACGCTCCCGCCTGCTGACCAGACGAACGGCATTAGACTGTACACCGTCGCCTCCCCTCCAGCCGTACCACCTGGGAAGGCCAACGGGTGCTTCAAGCCGTAGTGCCTCTGTACCGTCGGCTGAAGGAAGTGCTCAGCGGCCTCGAGCAGGTCATTCCAATCGGCTGGCGGCGTCAGGCCCTCTTGTGCAAACCAGTCCTGGCGATACCACAACAAGGAGACATCGGCCTTGACGGGCACTCCGTACAAGTGGTTGTCAAGTGAATTGGCTTCGATAGAGGCCGGATAGCGGTCCTCGCCGAAGCCGGAGGGATCCCCAGGAGGTCCTAGATTCTCAAGGGCATGGAGAAAGCCAGCGTCTGCCAGGCCGGCCACCCACACGCTGTCGACCATAGCCAAGTCGGGGGCGGTGCCACTGCCGACCGCTGCGCGCAGAAGGTCGTAGAAATCCGGATGCGGGACGACCTCGATGTCGAATGTGATTGTGCTATCGGGATGTCGCGCGTTCCACACGCCAGAGACGTGATCAAGTACAAGGGACCAGTTGGGGTCAGAACACATCATGCGCACGGGGATCTTGGTTGATGATTTGTGCGAGACGTGATTGGTGATGAAGGTCCCGAGGCCGGGTTTGCGAACTACCAGGCCGTCCTGAGCGAGTTCACCGAGTGCTTGGCGAACTGGCGAACGGCTGATTCCGTAGGTCTCACAAAGCTCCCGTTCGGTGGGGATCCGATCGCCAGGCCGCCACACCCCCTTCTCAATCCGCCCTTCAATCAGTCTTCTAAGCTGATGATAGATCGGAACTGGCGACGTACGATCGATGGTTCTCATCAAAGGAGCTCCGTGGTCGACGCTTCACCCAGTGGTCGGATATATTGTTATGATATTATATTAAAGTAATGCGCCCATGTCAAGGGTTTCTCTGAATGCGCAAGACCAGAAGCCTCGATCCTAAGCGGATCGAGGCGATTCAGGGGACGACCAGCGGGCGCTGTCTGAAGGGGCCTTGGCGTGTGCTACGTGGGGATTCGGTCGTACAAGTTCTGACGCACTGCCATAACATCGCGTCGGAAGTCGAGGTTCTTCTCCAATAGCTCTGCTACGCGCTCGCAGCCGTAAAGAATCGTCGAATGATCTCGACCATCGAGGAGATCTCCGATCTGCGGTAGGGAGGCATCCGTCTCCTCGCGAATCAGATACATCGCGATCTGGCGCGGACGTGCGATATCTCGCTTCCGGCTGCGGCCTTTCACCTGATCGACCTCGAGTCCGAAGTGGCGTGCGACATGCCCGATAATCTCGTCCGGCGCCAACTCGCGCCGTCGACGGAGCAGGTTGCCCAACGCCATCTCTGCGACCTCTAAGGTGAGAGGCTGATCCGTCAGGCGCGCCACGGCCACCACTTGGTTGAGAGCTCCCTCCAGCTCGCGGATGTTGCTTTGTATCTGAGACGCGATCGTCGACAAGACCTTGTCGGGTATGTCAACCTCTGTGAAAGCCGCCTTGGTGCGTAGGATTGCGATCCGTGTCTCCAGGTCGGGCGCTTGCACGTCGGCAATGAGTCCCCATTCAAAGCGAGAGCAGAGCCGCTCCTCCAAGGTGCTGAGGGCCTTTGGGGCGCGATCCGACGAGAGGACGATCTGCTTGTCGGCGCCGTGGAGTGCGTTGAAGGTATGGAAGAACTCCTCTTGTGTTCTCTCCTTGCCTGCAATGAACTGAATATCATCAACCAACAGCACGTCGGCAGTACGGTACTTCCCGCGGAAGGTGTCCGTTGTGTGAGAGCGGATGGCCTCGATGAGGTCGTTCGTGAACGTCTCGGACGACACATAGAGTGTGTCTATGCCTCGATCCTGACACGCGTGACCGATGGCGTGTAGGAGGTGTGTCTTACCCAAGCCAACGCCGCCGTAGATGAAAAGAGGATTGTAGGCACCAGCCGGGCTCTCGATCACGGCCATGGAGGCAGCGTGAGCCAAGCGGTTTCCCGGCCCAACAACGAAGCTATCAAGCGTGTATCGAGGATGGAGGCCCCTGCCCGATGCGTTGTGCGTCGATGATGGATCAGGGGATTCGGCATCTGACGTCGGTTGCTGGGATCGGTCGGATGCCCTGAGCAGGGGTATGTCATCCTCCGCGGGCTGAACCCGATCGCTTCCTACCACGAACCTGACGTCGACGGTGCGATCGGCGAGACGGGTCAGCGTACGTTTGATTGTAGATAGAAGACGGTTCTCAAGCCAGTCCTTTGCGTAGCCGTTCTTGACCGCGACGACAAACGTCCCGTCTTCGTACTTCACAAACGTCGAGTCTCGCAACCACGTCTCGAAGGTGGCTTGCGTCATCTGAAGTTGAAGTTCGCCAAGGGCAGCAGACCAGATACGTGCAGCTTTCATAAGCAGGTATGTTGTAAGGCTTGAAGTCTACTCTGGCCGAGACAATCGGCAGCGTGAAGACAATCAGGGTTGCAGCGCCAGGGACGAAGGGCTTCTACAGCCAAGGTGGCTGAACTGAGGTCTGCCATGTCCCCGCAGCGGGTGACCCGTCTCCTCTAGACGACGCGATAATTCTATCAGAAGACCAAGGTCCTGGCAACCGATTTTCCGTGGATTAGCTTAAAAGACGGAAGTCTTTAACATGACCCGTGGAGATGAGGTCTTGAGACACCGTAGACTGGGCATTGACTACACATCTAGGGGTTTGAATAGAGGGTTCCCCAAAATAGAGGGAGTGATCAGCTTCAACGTGTCCTTCAGAACCTTGCAAGATGATTGGGCAAATAAGGTTGCTTTGGTCAACCATGACAAACTCACAGAATGGACGGGCGATGAAAAATAAATTTCAGCCGTGCTCCAGCCCCTGTGTAGAGGCTTCCAGAAAACGGCAATCTAGTTTGCAGGGAATCAAGAGCTGCGATGCCTCTCCCCTCTTGTTCATAGCACCGAGTTGGACGTTACAGAACCGAGCTGGGGCTGCTCCATAGCCTGTGTGAGCGATCTGGCTTGGCTGATCCTTACCGCAGTTAGGTGTCCCCCAGATCTCCCTTCGCCAGCTCAACCCGCTGAGCGGGCATCTCTTCGTCGTGCCAGGCAAAGGTGCCCATTCCACAAGGCGGCGTCGCATCGGCTGTCAGGTTGACCACCGATGGACCGTAGCGGAAGACTTCAAGGTTGTCCGGAGTCAGGAAGCTGGTCCCGGCGTACGCGGCCTCGGTCCCGAAGACACGATCTGGTTCCGTTGACGACGCTGTTCTTGACGCGCACAGTCTGATCGCGGCGTTCAAGGACGTGAACGTCCGCGTAGCTTGCTGCTTGGGATCGGGCTATGTCCAGAGCTAGGTTCGCCAGGGCTTTTGCAGCTCACCTCCGGGGTCGGTCTCTTGCTCTCTTTGCCACGTGGGAATCTTGGCGTATAATACTCTAGGCTGCCGAGTGGCGCAACCATGAGATGGAGTCAAGGAGGTTGTCTAGTGGATCTGTTTGAGAAATGCCGGGCCTTCACTGAGGCGAGGGAAGCTCAAGAGGCCGGGTTCTATCCGTATTTCATCCCCCTCACAGACAGCGAGGGCACCGAAGTCACCATTGGCGATCATCGCCTCATTATGATCGGATCCAATAACTACCTGGGCTTGACGATCCATCCCAAGGTGCGCCGGGCGGCGGTCGAGGCGACCGAGAAGTATGGAACTAGTTGCACGGGGTCCCGCTTTCTCAATGGCACCTTGCAGCTCCATCTGGAGCTGGAGCAGGAGCTGGCTCAATTCATGGATAAGGAGGCAGCCCTAGTCTTCCCTACAGGCTATCAGACCAACGTGGGCACCATTACTGCGCTGGTGGGACGCCACGACTTCGTCGTCACCGACAAGGATGACCACGCCAGCATCGTCGACGGCTGCAAGATGTCCCTTGGGGAGGTGCGCCGCTTCGGCCATAATGACGTTGATCATCTGGAGCGCGTCTTGTCGGGATTGCCCGAGGACGCGGGTAAGCTGATCGTCGTCGATGGTGTTTTCAGCATGGGCGGCGACCTTGCCCCACTGCCGGAGCTTGTGCCGCTGTGTAAGTCCTATGGAGCGCGCTTGATGGTGGATGACGCCCACGCCATCGGCGTCGTCGGCGGTGGACGCGGCACAGCCGCCCATTTCGACCTGAATGATGAGGTCGATCTGATCATGGGAACGTTCAGCAAGTCCTTCGCCAGCTTGGGGGGATTCATCGTGGGCGACGACGATGTCGTCCACTATGTGCAGCACCATGCCCGTTCGTTGATCTTCAGCGCGAGTATGTCCCCAGCCAACACGGCTGCGGCGCTGGCTGCCTTGGAGGTGATGCGGGAGGAGCCGGAGCGGATCGACCGAGTCAATCAGGTCGCCGAACGGATGCGGACCGAGTTCCGCCAGATGGGTTTTGACGTCGGAAACACGGTGACGCCCATCATTCCTGTGATTATCGGCGATGATATGACGACCTTTATCGCCTGGAGGGCGCTCTACGACGCGGGCGTCTACACGAACCCCGTCATCCCCCCGGCCGTGCCCTCCGGGTCGTCGCTACTGCGCACCAGCTATATGGCGACGCACACCGATGACCAGCTCGACTACGTCCTCTCCACTTTCGAGGAGGTCGGTAAGAGACTAGATATCATCTAGTTTCGGCTTGACGGACAGCGGGCTGCCCGTTAAAATCACGATGATGTGCTGAGAAATCGGGAACCAGCAGCTTTGTCAAGGTTTTGGAGGATTTGGAGAGCGATATGCCTTTGTACGAGTATAAGTGTCTAGACTGTGAAACCCTCTTTGACGCCCTTCGGGGCATGTCGGAGGCGGATGATCCCATTACCTGCCCGCAGTGTGGGGGCGACGAGACTCAGCGAGTGATCTCCCTGTTCTCCGCGGTTGGAGATCAGGGTATTATTGCCGGCGAGGGCTCTTCCTGCGCTTCCTGTTCGCCTTCGGCTTCCTGCGCCACATGTAGTGCCAAGTCCCGGTAGACATCATCGCCCTGGGTTGACGTTAGGTTTGAACGAAAGCCGCTGCCCACTCGAGCAGCGGCTTCCGCTTCTGAACTCTGAATCTGATGATTCTCCCGCATGCTGATGGTGCCCTGCATCAGGTCACTTACCGCTGCAATCGGCAATCTCCTCAAACCAGCGCTGGTGTCTCCCGTCACCTGTTGACCTATTCTCTACTGGCGTGTCTACCACGTGTCCGCTTGCTGGGTGTCATAGGGGAGGCTCTGTTCCTGCCAAGCGGTTTTGCCCTGGCCAGATTGCGGTATAATGTCTATATGCTAGTTACCTTTCCCTTCAGCGCCATCGTTGGACAGGAGCGTATGAAGCGCGCCCTGATCCTGAACGCGATCCATCCCCTGATCGGAGGCGTTCTTATCAAAGGCGAGCGGGGAACCGCCAAGTCCACTGCCGCTCGGGCCCTGGCCGCCTTGCTGCCCGACATCGAGGTGGTGGCTGATTGCCGCTTCGGCTGTGATCCAGATCGGCCGAGAACGTGGTGCACCCAGTGCCTTGAGCGTGCTGCGAACGGTGCGAGCTTGCCGCGTCGGCGCCGTCGCACGAACTTCGTCGATCTACCAGTGAGCGCAACCGAGGATCGGGTCGTGGGTACCTTGGACATTGAGCGCGCTATTCAGGAGGGGGAAAGGCACTTCGAGCCGGGTGTCCTGGCCGCGGCGAACCGCGGTGTCCTGTATGTCGATGAGGTCAACTTGCTCGATGACCATGTCGTCGACGTGCTGCTCGATGCAGCGGCGATGGGCGTCAACGTCGTGGAGCGGGAGGGCATATCCTTTCGTCACCCGGCCCGCTTCATCTTGATCGGCACCATGAACCCCGAAGAAGGGGATCTACGCCCCCAGCTTCTCGATCGTTTTGCCCTATGCGTGGATATCGAGACCATCCGTGACCCTGATGACCGCGTGTCGATCATGGAGCGGAATCTGGCCTTCGAATCCGATCCGCAGCGCTTCTCGGATGTGTGGGCTCCCAAGGAGGAGGCTCTCTCCCAGGAGATCGCGCGAGCTCGCGATCTTCTTCCCCGGGTTCGGCACACGCGTTCAGATCTGGCGACGATCGCCACCCTGATGAGCAGACTGGGCGTTGACGGGCACCGCCCTGACCTGGTGGTGCTCAAAGCAGCCCGCGCGCACGCTGCACTTCAGGGTCGTCTCCGCTTGAACAGGGCGGATGTCCTGCTTGCCGCCGAGTTGGCTCTCCCCCACCGCTTGAGGCGACGGCCCCTGGAGGAGCCGGAGATCACCCTCGAAGATCTCTCGCGGCGTCTGGTGGAGGCCGAAGCGAAGGACCAGCGGAGAAGCGAGCACGAGAAGCAGGTCGAATCGACGGAGATTGTCGGCAAAAAAAAACGGGACGTAGCGACAGAGAGTTCTGACGACGAGGCGCCCGTCGATCGCTCGCGTCCCATGCAGAGCCCTGGCCCCCAGGATGTGCCCCGATGGCCCTCGGAGGGGCGTTGGTGGGAGGGGGGCGAGCACATCGATCCCGCTGAGGCGTTCACCCCGAGTCATCTGGAGACACCTCTCGACCGATTAACGCGCTCCAGTAGTGGTCGGCGCAGCCAGACGCGCACCAGCCTCAAACGGGGCCGGTACATTCGGGCGCGCCCGTCTCCAGACGATCCCAGTGACCTGGCCTTCGACGCCACGCTCCGTGCCGCTGCCCCGCATCAGACGGAGCGCGGGGATAGGCCCTATCCCGCGGGTCATCCCAAGGGTGAGGACCGCCCGGCCTTGCTGCTACGCCCGGACGATTACCAACGGAAAGTGCGGGTTACCCGGGCGGCCAATCTGGTGCTTTTCGTGGTGGATGCTTCCTGGTCGATGGCGGTGGCCGAGAGGATGGAGGCGACCAAAGGGGCCGTGCTGTCATTGCTCACCGATGCTTATCAACGGCGGGACCGCGTTGGATTGATCGTGTTTCAAAAGAATGACGCCATCGTGGCACTTCCACCGACCGACAGTGTTGAGCTCGCGCGAAGGGCGCTGAGGGAGCTCCCCATCGGCGGCAAGACGCCTCTGTCGGCGGGCCTCCAGACTGCCTACGAGGTCATCACCCGGGAGCTGAGACAGCACCCGGCTCTGATGCCATTGATGGTGCTGCTCACCGATGGCGCTGGCAACGTCTCGATGACGGCTCGTACGCCCCAGGACGAGGCTTACCTTATCGCAGGGAGGTTTCCCGCAGCCGATATCGGCTCGGTGGTGATCAACATGGAGAACGAGGCCTTCGACAAGGGGTTGGCGCAGAAGCTGGCCGAACATCTCGAAGCGCCGTGCTACACGTTGGCTGATCTGAGAGCTGAAGCGCTGCTACAGACTGTGCGAGGTGAATTGGTGAGGCATACGCCTTGATAGCTACTGCGACCGTAGGTGACCGTAGGTATCGGTTAGCAGTGTACTGCTTCGGGCCCTGCACCTTGCAGATGCAGCCGGCGATTGCTGCGCCTGGCAGGTGATGCTTCTGTGTGCAGACTCGACGACCAACGGAGTGAGTAGTTGCCGAATCGAGCTAGCCGGCCTCGCTCTCTCTAGTAGCTACCGCCGCCAACTGATCCTGGGCCCAATTCCCGAGCGGAATGACGAAACCACGCAGGCGGACAGCTATCCGCAGTGTCGCGTCGGGTATGATCAGGAAACGCCCTCTGCGAATGCCCTCCAGAATAGCCACTGCAACGCGGTGTGGGCTCATCGGCTGACCGTTATCGGTCAGCAGCCACTTCGTCAGATAGTAGGCGATGAACTCACTGGGACTATTGAACTTCTTCGGCTGGACACTGCCGGTGATCATCTTAAGCGCCAGGGGCTGGAGCTCCTGCTCCTCCCGAAGCTGAGGGGTGTCAGTGTCGGGCGGGAGAACGAGCGACACCCCTATCCCACGGGGTTTCATCTCGGCCCTCAGTGCCTCCGTGAAACCATAGACCGCGAACTTCGAGGCTGCGTAGGCGGTGTAGCCGAACCCACCGATCACGCCTGCCAGCGATGAGACATTCACGATGTGACCGGCTTCCTGAGCAAGCATGTAAGGTAGCACCGCCTTGATGGTGTGGAGCGTCCCGAAGTAGTTGACGTCCATCTGCTTCTTGAAACTAGATAGTGGGAGCTCCTCAAAGTGGCCCGGGTAGGCTACACCCGCGCAGTTGATGAGGACATCAGGCGCGCCACCGGCTTCCTCAATGTAGCTGACGGCGTTCTCGACCTTATCGTACGCCGTGACGTCAGCGGAGAGGGCTCCGTTCTGCTGATGAGGGCCGGTCCCTTGCAGCTGGATCTCCTGGAGCGCTTGCTCCAGTTTCTCTCGATCTCGCGCGATGATGAAGACGTTAGCTCCTTCTGCTGACAAGAGCTGGGCTGTGGCCTTGCCGATGCCGCTCGATCCCCCAGTGACGATGACGTTCTTTTCTTTGAAGTATGGGTCTGTCCTTTTCATCTTACTGATGCACCTCGCACCTGGTCCCCAACACCAAAGAACCGCTCGCGCCGGCAAAACGCCAAACGCGAACGGCTCTTTCTTTCTGCACACCTGTGGCACAGAGTAGTCCGTGCCGTGATTCGACGCGGTGAGTCAGTTACTCCGCTTAGAAACCAGTTGGTTCTCCGATGGGAACCACGTTGGCGGCTCGGAGGCCCTTGGCCCCCTCCTCGACGGTGAACTCAACTCGCTGGCCTTCATTAAGCGTCTTGAAGCCACCGCCCTGGATGGCGGAGTAGTGCACGAACACGTCATCCCCTTCCTCGCGCGAGATGAATCCGTAGCCCTTGTCATTGCTGAACCATTTGACGGTTCCGGTTTCTTTACCTTCCATCCTCCAGTTTCTCCTTATGATAACTGTTGCTGCTTCTACGGCGGCAAGGAGAGGTGCTTACACAGACTACCCAGGCCTCGTAAGCCTGGGCAGGATGATGCATCACTACCTAACTTACCGCGTCCTATGACCCTAGTCTATCACAACTGCAAACAAACGTCAAGCCCTGCAGAAAGAAATGGATGCTTGCGGAAGAGCCTATAGCGGTTCAGAATCTTAAAGTTCTATCCCGCTAGGGAGACCGGGGGACGAAGCGCACACGGTGGACAGCGGCGCCCTGCCTGAGCCGTCCAAGGTTGGCGGCGGCAAGGTCGTCGTGTATAATCTTGATCCATGCATGTCTCTGTCGTGATCACGGTCCTAAATGAGGCCAATAGCTTGCCTCGACTGCTCGACAGTCTGGCTGCTCAAACCCGCCAGCCGGATGAAGTGGTCGTCTGCGATGGTGGTTCAACAGACGCTACTCTGTCACTCTTGCGTGCCGAAGGTCGCTTGCCCTTACGGGTCTTGCAGCGTCGCGGCGCCAATATCTCGCAAGGCAGGAATGCGGCCATCAGCGCTGCTACGGGCGACATCATAGCAGTAACCGACGCGGGTGTCCGACTGGATCGGGAGTGGCTGGCGAACATCGTCGTTCCTTTGGAGGGCAGGGAGGCGGTCATTGTTGCTGGCTTCTTCCGACCGGATCCACAGAGTCTCTTCGAAACAGCCATGAGTGCGACCGTGTTGCCCGAACTACGGGATATTCGCCCTGAGCGTTTCCTGCCATCAAGCCGTTCGATTGCTTTCTACAAGAGCGCCTGGAGGGACGTGGGGGGATACCCCGAATGGCTCGACTACTGCGAGGATCTCATATTCGACTTCCAATTGCGCTCTCGATACGGCCCCTTCGCCTTCGTACCGGAAGCTCTGGTCTATTTCCGTCCGCGCCCTACCCTGCGCGCCTTCTTCTTGCAGTACTACCGCTATGCTCGTGGCGACGGCAAGGCTGATCTATGGCGGCTGCGGCACGCCATCCGTTACCTGACCTATCTGGTTGCTCTTCCGCTCATCGTGCTCGCCGGGACCGTTGGTACCGTTTGGTGGTGGGCCATCACCTTAATCGCCATACCGGGGATGCTCTGGGTGCCGTGGCGTCGTCTTTCGAGGCTGTGGGGTGCCATGAACCACTTCCAGAGGCTGAGAGCTGCGCTGTGGGTGCCGATCATTCGCATTACCGGCGACATCGCCAAGATGTTGGGCTATCCCGCAGGGCTATGGTGGCGCTGGCAGCATCGAGGTCAGATTCCGGACTGGCGAAAGAGGTAGCAGGTTGTTGGATTGAGGGACGGCGTCTCCGGCCCCCTCGGTCGGTGCTCCGCTCTGGCAACTCCCCCGGTAGCTCCAAGTCGGCAACGAGATATGGAACGTCGACTTGAGCCCGTGTCGCTCTTCGCCTAGGTCTTGACCGCTTGTAGCAGGATGCTGATGGGCGCGGGCTGACCTCCGCTGCCTGATCATCATTCCCCTGAGCGCTGCTCTCAGTCTTATGTCATACTAACGTCACTCTTACTGCTTTCTAATGCCCTTGCGGTATAGTCGAAACGTCAAGGGGAGCAAACTGCTCCAAGCGAGTCAGGCTATATGAGCATGACCAGGTGACAGGGGCCTGGGCTCTGTCAAATCGATGTGCCAGCTCCAATAGCACGCACAGAGCTATCATGTAGGTAGCAGGAGGGAGATATGAGTAAGATTATTGGTATTGATTTGGGCACGACGAACTCGGTAGCCTCCGTAATGGAGGGAGGCGAGCCGACCGTCATTACGACCGCTGAAGGCGGTCGTCTATGTCCGTCGATCGTGGCGTTCAACGATAGCGGCGAGCGTCTGGTGGGCCAGGTTGCCAAGCGACAGGCCGTCGTCAACCCGGATAACACCATCTTCTCCATTAAGCGACTTATGGGGCGTCGTTACGACGAACCCGAGGTCGAGAAAGCACGCGAGGTGTTGCCTTATGAGATCGTCCAGGGGCCATCCAATGATGCACGTGTCTACGTGCCCGTGAAGGATGAGGACTATACGCCGCAGGAGATCTCGGCCATGGTCCTGCGCAAGCTGAAGCGGGATGCCGAATCCTATCTTGGTGAGGAAGTCAAACAGGCCGTGATCACCGTCCCGGCGTACTTCAATGACAGCCAGCGTCAGGCTACCAAGGATGCAGGCAAGATCGCGGGCTTGGAGGTTCTGCGCATCATCAACGAGCCAACGGCCGCGAGCCTGGCCTATGGATTGAACAAAGAGGAAGATGAGACCATTCTGGTCTTCGATCTAGGCGGTGGCACGTTCGACGTCTCCGTTTTGGATGTTGGCGAAGGCGTCGTTGAGGTGCGATCCACCAGCGGCGACACGTTCCTCGGTGGTGACGACTGGGATCAGCGCATCACGGACTACGTGGCGGATGAGTTCAAGAAGGAGCAGGGCATTGACCTGCGCGAAGATCGCCAGGCATTGCAGCGCTTGAAGGAGGCGGCGGAGAAGGCCAAGATTGAGCTATCCACCGTCCTGGAGACGGAGATCAACTTGCCCTTCATCACCGCGGATGCATCGGGCCCCAAGCACTTACAGATGAAGCTGACGCGGGCCAAACTGGAGCAGTTGACGGAGGACTTGGTGCAGCGCTGCCGTGAGCCTTTTGAGCAGGCGTTAGCTGATGCCAACTTGTCGCACGGCGAGCTGGACGAGGTCGTCTTGGTCGGTGGTGCCACGCGCATGCCCATGATCCAGGACTTGGTGCGAGAGCTAACGGGCGGTAAAGAGCCGCATAAGGGCGTCAATCCGGACGAGGTTGTCTCTGTTGGGGCAGCCATTCAGGCCGGTGTGCTCGGCGGTGAGGTGAAGGATGTGCTGCTGCTGGATGTCACACCTCTCACCCTTGGTGTCGAGACGCTTGGTGGCGTGATGACGCCCATCATTGAGCGGAACACCACCATCCCGGTGCGCAAGAGCGAGACGTTCTCGACGGCCGAGGATGGTCAGACAGCGGTGACCATTCACGTGCTACAGGGTGAGCGACCCATGGCTGCGGACAACATGAGCCTGGGGCGATTCAACCTGGAGGGTATCCCCCCGGCGCCGCGTGGCGTTCCGCAGATCGAGGTCACGTTCGATATCGACGCAGATGGTATCCTGAACGTCTCGGCGCAGGATAAGGCCACCGGCAAGGAACAGAAAGTCACCATCGAGGCTACCACGAATCTGAGTGAGGACGACGTGGATGAGATGGTCAAGGAGGCCAAGCGCCACGCATCTGAGGATCGCCAGCGCAAAGAGCTTATCGAGGCGCGCAACAAGGCTGATCAGCTCATCTATCAGATGGAGAAGTCCTTGCGCGATCTGGGCGATCAGGTGTCTGCATCGGACCGTGGCCGCATTGAGAGCCTTATCGAGGATCTGAAGCAGGCCAAGGAAGGCGACGACAAGAACCGTATCGAGAGCCTGATCGAGCAGCTTCAGCAGGCCAGCCAAGCTATTGGACAGGCTATGTACGCCCAGCAGCAGGCGGCAGACGGTGGGGCTCAGGCTGGTCCACAGGCCGGCCCGCAAGGTGGATCTGGCGCTCGACGAAACGGCGGCGGTGAAGAGGAAGAGGAAGTCGTCGAAGGCGAGTTCCACGAGGTATAGGATCGATAGGTTAGATTGGAGGCTGGCGGCGAGTAAGACCTGTCGCCAGCCTATCAATTTGCCGCTTGGCTAAAACAGGATATCTATGAGCAAACAAGTACGTGTGCCGATCCGAGTCCGACGACCGGACAACGGGTCCGACCAAGAGGTGACAGACAGACAGCGCGCAGCCGTTGAGTCTGAGCCTGGTGCGGTTGCCCCCGAACCGGTCGCAGCCGAGCGAGAAGACGTCACTCCGTCGCAACGGCGGCGGGAAGGGGCTTTTTCTGGAGGGCAGCCCGAGCTGGTTCGAGCAGATTCAGCACAGACGCAGTCACCGGAGGAAGTCAAGACGCTTCAAGAAGATCTCGAGATGTGGCGCGATCGAGCTTTGCGCCTCCAGGCCGAGATCGAGAACTTCCGAAAGCGGCAGCGTCGCCTGGCCGAGGAGCGCATCGAGGCGGACCGGGCACGCCTGCTGCGGAAGTTCCTGATGATCGCGGACGATCTGGAGCGGGCGCTCAGGGCCAAGGAAGATAGCAATGGAGCTCTTCGCGAAGGCGTAGAGGTGACCCACCGTTCGCTCAAGCAGCTTCTGAGGCAGGAAGGAGTTGAGCGGATCGAGGCTGAAGGGAGGGCGTTCGATCCGATATGGCACGAAGCTGTCGGAACGGTCCCGCATCAGGACGTGGGTGTGTCCCGAGACACCATCGTGAACGTCACCCAGTCGGGATATCGTCTGAATGGACGGCTTCTGAGACCAGCCCGAGTCATTGTGGCCACGTAGTCCACGGGAGCCGAAGCGTTCGCGCATTGCACGGCCTGGGTTGGCGCCAATCCAGGCCGTGCATCGTGAAGCATCTACCCTAAGACATTCGAGGGCAGGGCTGCTGCTCTAGACCTGTCCTTCGTACCAGCCAACGTTTAGGCGCTGAGATCACCGAAGAGGGTGGATCTATCAAGAGTACAGGAGTTGTATGGAGTACAAAGACTATTATGACATCCTGGGCGTGAGCGAGGACGCCGGACAAGATGAGATCCGACGGGCCTTCCGCCAATTGGCACGTAAGCACCATCCCGATGTCAACCCGGACGATCCTGAGGCCGAGGAGCGGTTCAAGGAGATCAATGAAGCTTACGAGGTGCTTTCTGATCCCGAGAAGCGACAGAAATACGATCGGCTCGGAGCGAATTGGCAGAGCTACCAGCAGGCAGGGGGGCGCCCTGGTGGCTTCGATTGGGGGCAATGGTCAACTGGGGCTGGACCGCAGCGCGTCCACGTGCGACAGGGTACGCCAGAGGATCTTGAGGATCTATTTGGCGGGGGCAGCCCATTCTCTGATTTCTTCACCCAGATGTTCGGAGGCATGGGAGGGGCTGCGCCAAGCGGTGCGGCCCAGCGCGGACCGGCCGGCGCAAGACCTCGCCCGGGTGGGTTTGAGTACCAGACTCGTCCCCGACGCGGCCAGGACTATGAGCAGGAGGTCGATATCAGTCTGGGCGAGGCCTACGCTGGCACCACGCGTGTGCTCCAAAAAGACGGCCGCCGACTGGAAGTGAAGATCCCGCCTGGTGCGCGCTCCGGGACTCGAGTCCGAGTGGCTGGCGAGGGTGGGGGGGGAACAGCCGGCGGGCAGACTGGCGATCTCTATCTCCGCGTCAATGTGCGGTCGGATGGCCGCTTCGAGCGCGACGGAGACGATCTACGAACGCGTGTTTCGGTCGATCTCTACACAGCGATCCTAGGAGGCGAGGTCGAGGTGCCAACGATGAACGGGTCTGTGATCCTGACCGTCCCTCCGGGCACGCAGAACGGCCAGGTCTTCCGGCTCCAGGGCAAAGGGATGCCCAACCTTCGGAATCCGGAGGAGTATGGCGACCTCTACGCAGAGGTGAACGTGCGACTTCCGACGGACCTCACGCCGCGGCAGCGCGAGCTGCTTGAGGAACTGCGCAGCATCTCGTGAGGAGCATGTCATCGATGATGAGCAAGAGCAAGGGTGAGCGAGTAGATCCCAGCGTCGAAGTGGTCAACCAGAGCACGTCCATCACCATCAGGAAGGCAGCGCGGCGAGCTGGGGTGGACGTCTATGTTGTACGACACTGTGTCGAGGTCGGCCTGATGGAGGAGAAGCTGACCGAGCGAGATCTAGCCGAACTGCGCCGTGTCCGCCGGCTTTTGACGTTGGGGATCAACCTGGCGGGTGTAGAGGTGATCCTGCGTATGCGGCAGCGGATTCAAGAGCTGCAGGCAGAGGTGGTGCGATTAGAGAGGCTGATGCGGTCTTAGCACTACTGAAGGCGTGCCACATCCGGACCGGGATTGAGTGAAAACTGAGGACATATGAAAAGAGACCAGGCCGTTTCGCTTGATAAGGCCCTCATTTTGGCCATTGTTGCCGTGCTGCTGGGTGTAACACTGGGATGTGGCTTCTCCAGCCAGATGCTGGTACCGACGGCGACGCCGACGGCGCCGCCTCCGACACCAACGTCAGCGACGCCACAAGTGCCTTCCTTGCCAGAGCAGCCTGCCAACGCTCTGGAGGCTCAGGTGGAGGCGGTCTATACGCAGGCCGGATCGGCGGTCGTTAATGTCACCAGCGTCACGTATGCTTACGATTTCTTCTTCAATCCTGTACCACAGGAGGGCACAGGATCCGGCTTTGTCTATGATGAAGAGGGTCACATCGTCACGAACTATCACGTGATCGAGAACGCAGAGGAGCTCTCGGTGACGCTGGCCGATGGTGAGACGTACTCCGCTCAGATCGTCGGGGAGGACCCGACCAACGACCTGGCCGTGATTGGCATCGACGCCGAGGATTTGCCGCAGCCAATCCCCTTGGCTGACTCAGACGCACTCAATGTGGGGCAGTTTGTTGTTGCTATTGGCAATCCTTTTGGCCTGGAGCGAACGCTGACCGCGGGCGTCATCAGCTCGCTGGGCCGGGTTATCAGGGGGCCCGAGCAGAACTTCATCGGCGAGGTTATCCAGACGGATGCGGCCATCAACCCGGGCAACTCCGGCGGCCCGCTTCTTGATCTGAAGGGGCGTTTGATCGGCGTTAACTCTCAGATTGTGAGCCCTAGCCAGGCCAACGCCGGCGTTGGGTTTGCTGTGCCGGCGAACACAGTACGGCGTGTGGTGCCAGAGCTTATCGCCCGCGGGCGCTATCCACACCCGTGGCTGGGCATTGAGCCCATCTCGCTGACCGCGGAGCGGGCTCGAGCATTCCAGGAAGCCGGCATGGAGGTCCCGGTGGACAGGGGCGTGCTGGTGTTGAGGGTAGCACGCGGTGGGCCTGCCGAACAGGCCGGCATCCGGGGCGGCGATCGCGTCGCACAACTCGGACGCTACCGTGTCCCTGTGGGAGGGGATATCATCATAGCCATCAATCAAGAACCGGTCGACGACTATCAGGACTTGACGGTCTACTTGGAGACGGAGACCCGGGTGGGGGACACGATCGATGTCACGTTCATCCGTGATGGTGACGCTCAGACTGTGCAGGTGACGTTGGAGGAGCGGTCATCATAGGGAGTGCCGTTTCGCTTGGACGAGAAGCGAGGCGGCCTAGTTGATGCTGGCCAGGCTGGCACCTCCTCCGACGTCCGCTGGTAAAAGAGGACAGAGAGGATCCTAGGGGCCTGTCTCCTTGATCGCCCGCGCCAAGTCTTGTACAGCCTGGTCTAGCTCCACTACGAGGGGATGAGAGCCGAGCTTCTTCTTCCCAATCTCGACGATCTCGCGGTAGTACCCCAGCTGTGGTTCGGGGCCCTTATTGAAGTGTTGCCATATTCGAGGTCCTTCACGTCGCAGGTCCTCCACGAAGCTCTCAGCATTGTGTAAGGCATCAGCGGCCTTAACCGCCACGGCCTGCCTGTTGGCCTGCTGTATCTTCTGCAGTCCCTCGCGCTTGCGCACCTTCCAGGGACGTTTCTTGCCTTGAGCATCACGCTTCCGCTCCGAGAGTGCCTCTACTATCTCCGCTACCCGAGCTCCGAACCGCTCGGTGATCTCACCTAGCTCATATCCTTGATCCTCCACGATGTCATGAAGCAGCCCAGCGGTGGCAGCTTCTGTCGAGAAGCCGTGGCGCAGCAGAATGACGGAGACGTGGATAGGATGGATGATGTAGGGAAGCCCACTGCCTTTCCGCTTCTGCCCATTATGCGCGACGACAGCCATGCGCAGTGCCTGCTCATACGTCTCAGAGTATGCGGGTTCTATCTCCATTGTTGGCTCCACGTGCCCTTTGTCTCCCATAGATCGGTTGATGCGGGTTCGTTCAGCATAGTCACCACGTCGCCCCAGGCGCCATCCCTTCGTGCCGAGCTATCCCTTTCTCACCTGCATCAAGGCTCTTCTCGGAGCCGTACGCTGAGCCCCGAATGGCGTTCACTTACCTTGTCGTTCTTCACGGCAATCCAAATTGCCTTGCGTGTGCCTACTAGGACCACCAGCTTTCTAGCTCGCGTCACGGCTGTGTAGAGCAGATTGCGTTGCAGGAGTAGATAGTGCTGGGTCAAGATGGGCAACACGACCGCGGGGTACTCGCTACCCTGGCTCTTGTGGACCGAAATGGCGAAGGCGTGCACCAGTTCATCGAGCTCCGCCCAGTCGTAGGTGACAGGGCGACCTTTTCCAGGTTCTACCCTGTCGCCCATATGCTCGTCGGTCCGCACGGTCATGGTCTGCTCCACACTGTCGATCCGCGTGACCCGACCGATATCCCCGTTATAGACATCCTTGTCGTAGTTGTTGCGCGTCTGCATCACTTTATCCCCGACGCGGAAGACACGGCCGCCCACTTGCTTCTCTGGTTTGCGGGGCGATGGTGGATTGAGGCTCTCCTGAAGGATCTCATTCAGGTTGGAGACGCCACACGCCCCTCGGTACATAGGCGCCATGACCTGGATGTCGTCCAGTGGATGGAGCTTGAATTTGCGCGGGATGCGGTGCTCCACGATGTCGACCAGCAGCAGAGCCGCCTCCGCCGGGTCTTCTTTGGAGAAGTAGTAGAAGTCGCCAAACTCATTGAGGACGGGAAACTGACCTCTATTGATGCGGTGAGCGTTGACGACGATACCGCTGTTGGCGGCCTGACGAAAAATCTCGGTCAGCTTCACCACGGCTACACGGTCGGAGGCGATGATGTCGCGCAGAACGTCACCAGCTCCCACAGAGGGAAGTTGGTCCACGTCGCCGACAAAGAGAACGTGGGTCGCCGTGTTGACGGCCTTCAGCAAGCGATTGGTCAACAGTAGGTCGAGCATCGAGGCCTCGTCCACAATGAGGCAGTCGATCTCCAACGGTGCCTGCTCATCGCGCTGGAACCCGTGCCGTGGCGAGTAGCCTAGCAGTCGATGCACTGTTTTGGCTGGACGATCCGTCGCTTCGGAAAGGCGCTTGGCGGCCCGCCCCGTGGGAGCGCAGAGGGCGTACCGACGTTGGAACGCTTCTAGCGCGGCGATGACGGTGCGCACGGTGACGGTCTTCCCCGTCCCAGGTCCGCCGGTGAGAACGGTCACCTTGTTCTTCAGCGCTGTCGAGACGGCCTGTCTTTGCTGGGAGGAGAGAGTAACCGCCGCAGCGCCCGCCGATGAGCGGTTGATTTGCGACAGAAGGGCATCCCAGTCCACGCTGCGAAAGGGGGCCAGCCGCGTGCTGGGATCGTCCAGGAGGTCCCGCAGACGATTGGTAACCCCAACCTCCCCGTAGTAGAACGGGGCCAGGTAGACGGCGCGCTCTTCACGCACCTTGAGGTTCCCTCGCGAGTCGTCTCCAGACCCCGCATCTTGCTCAACGCCGGGATAGCGCACGTCGGGATGACGCAGAGTCTCGCGTTGCACGACGTCGTCCGCATCGAGCTCCTGAATAGCCTCTCTGATCAGCCCAGGCTCGACCTCCAAAAGGGGCGATGCTTCGGCCACCAGCTCATCCTCCGGCACATAAACGTGACCTTCGTCCGCCAGTTGGCTCAGTGTGTAGGCCACACCGGCCTGCACCCGAGAGGGCGCGTCGTGAGGCAGTCCGAGATCCTGAGCTATCTTGTCGGCGGTCTTGAACCCCACTCCCCAGATGTCACGGGCCAGCCGGTAGGGATCTTCCTGCACCACCTCCAGCGCGTCGTCCCCGTAGGTCTTGTAGATCTTGACCGCCAGGTTGGTGGAGACCCCGTGGCTCTGCAGAAACATCATCACCTCGCGGATCTGCTTCTGCTCCTCCCAGGCCTTGGCCACGGAGGCAGCGCGCTTAGGCCCCACCCCAAGCACCTCCCGCAACCGATCAGGCTTCTCTTCAAGCACATCCAGCGTGTCGACCCCGAAGCGCTGGACGATCCGCTTGGCGGTGACCGGACCGACCCCCTTGATCATGCCCGATCCTAGATAGGCTTTGAGGCCCTCGATTGTCGCTGGCAGAATCTGTTCACACCACTCAGCCTTGAATTGGCGACCGTATTGGGGATGCTTGGTCCAGCGACCCTCCAGGTGGAGGCTCTCACCCGGCTGGACTTCGGGCAAATTGCCCACCACGGTCACCAAATCGGAGTGGCCCGCGACGTTGAGGCGGATAACGGAATAGCCGTTCTCGTCGTTGTAATAGGTGATACGTTCCACAGAGCCTTCGAGCTGATCAGTCATTGGAAAGAATGGTAGCAGAAAACGGAACCTGGAGCAAGAGAAGAGGCCTGTGGCAGCAACGAACAGAACCACTGCCTGGAGGGCGACCGGGTCTGGATCCGTCAGCTCCCAGGTACTTGTGGCGGCTTCCGTTGAGGCAGGCGTAGAAAGGCTTTCACAGCGGTGAAGAAGCGTTAGAGCGTCCTACGGTGCGCGATTATCTGCCAACGCCGACGCGATCAGCTCCTGCTTGAGGTCCCATAGGCGTTGCGTCAGGGACACGTGATAGACGTGGGGGTTGATCAGCCTCTTAACCCCGGGATCCAAGCGAGCAATATCGGACCGGCGCCGATTGCGCATGTCTTCAATCGACGGGAGATCGTACACCAGCTCCCCCTCATCTAGCACGTCCACCAGCAGCGGTTCGATCTCCTCAATGTCGTTTTGGTTAAGCTTTCGGTGGACGGTGTGCTCCGTGGGATGGTGCAGCTTCACCTCCTCCATCTCACGAGGATCTTCGTCATCAAGGCTGAGGAGATCGGCTGTGGACTTCCTGCGTCTGTCATAGACGCGCCATACATACTTATGGCCCGGATTAGGTGTCTTGGCCGGTGACTCCGATATCTTGATCGCTGGGATCCACTTTCCACCGTCACGCACAGCGACCAGCTTGTAGACACCGCCCAAGGCCGGCTCGCCCCAAGATGTGATCAAACGCGTCCCCACGCCGTACACTAGCCGGCCAATCAGGTGATCAGGATCCAGGCTGTATCGGCTCGCCTCCTGCTGGATCTGGGTGATGATCTGCCAGATGTTGAGCTCGTCCAAGTTACTCGACAGGACAATCGACGCATCCGGGAAACCGGCGTCGTTCAGCATCCTGGCAGCTTGTATGCTCAGATAAGCCAGATCTCCAGAGTCGAGGCGGATACCCACTGGCTCATGCCCTTTGCTCCGTAGATTATTGAAGACCCTGATGGCATTAGGAATGCCGCTCTCTAAGGTATCAATGGTGTCGACGAGGAGTAGGCAATCATCAGGGTAGACGTCGGCGTAGGCCTGGAATGCCGCTAGCTCTCCTTCGCCCAGTCCCATAAAGACCTGGACCATGCTATGAGCGTGAGTTCCCTTGGGAGGATATCCGAGGATGGCCGAAGCGCCGACGTTGGAGGTGAAGTCGGCGCCGCCGATGAGGGCGCCTCGGGCGCCAGCATTGGCTCCCCTGTCGTGGGCCCGGCGCAACCCGAACTCCAAGAGCAGCTGCCCCCGCGTGCTGCTGTGGATCCTGGAGGCCTTGGTGGCGATGAGTGTCTGATAGTTGAGGTGGTTCAGCAGGGCGGTCTCGAGGATCTGGGCCATCGCCAGAGGCCCTTGGACCACCGTTAGAGGAACGTTCGGATGGACCACGCGGCCCTCGGGGACAGCGCGCATCGTGAGCTCGTTGAACGAGCCGTTGTCCCGCAGCCAATCCAGGAAGTCGTCCGCGAACAGACGCTCTCCGGTGCGTCCGGTCTGGCTGCGGAGATAGTCGATCTCTCGGTCGCCGAACTTCGCTCCCTCCATCCAGTCTAGGAGCCACTCCAGGCCAGCGCAGATGCAGTAGCCAGCTTTGTGCCCATCGTACGCGGGATAGTCCCGGAAGAAGTGATCGAACTGGACCCACTTCTCGTGAAGCCCCATCCGATAGTAGAGGTGCGCCATCGTAAGCTGATACTGGTCGGTGAATAGGATGCCCTCGGACATGGATCGGGCTGCCTCGCTTGTTTGGTCCACTTTTTTCACTGTGTCACCTCAAAGCATAGTTGGGTTGGCCAAGCTGTTAAGCATAGCATAGTATAGGGCTCGAGAAAGTCAAGAGGGCTGCTGATTGCAGCCCCTGATCGGTGGCACATGCCTTGTATCGCGCCTAGAAGAGCGGTAGCTGGCCAGTCGGTGGCATCAGATGATCGCCTCCAACGCCCAGCAATCGCACAGGCCGCTGGCAGTCCCACGTCTGCCTCAGCAGCACCAGCGCCACCTCGTAGATCCGCACCTCGTCCCCGATGGGAACATCCAGGCTCATCTGCCGAGTCAACGTCTCGAAATCCTGGTAGCGAAGCTTAAGGGCAATTGTTCCCGCTACCACGCCGTTTCGCTCCAACCTCCGCGCTAGGCTCCGGCTCAGGCGCCACAAGTGGTGCTTAAGATTCTTCAACTCGCTCAGATCTCGCTCGAAGGTTGTCTCTCGGCTCACCGATTTCCGCTCGTGCTCGATGGAGACGGGCCGCAGGTCGATGCCCCTGGCCCGTCGCGCCATGGCGATGCCGTGACTGCCGAGGCGCGCCTCCAACGTTCGTTCAGACAAGCTAGCTAAGTCCCCTACCGTCCTCACCCCCATCTGGGCCAGCTTCTCTGCCGTCACAGGGCCCACACCCCAGATCACCTGCACCGGCAACGGTGCGAGAAAAGCAGCCTCGTCTCCCGGTTGCACCACGGTTAGGCCCGCAGGCTTGTCGTGATCCGAGGCTACCTTCGCCACAAGCTTGTTGGTCGCCACTCCTAAGGATGCAGAGAGCCCGACCTCCTCTCGTACGCGCTCCTGGAGGCAGCGAGCAGTCTCCACTGCTTGCTCCCAAGGGCGCTTCTCTTCCTCAACATCCACATCCTTAGTCAGGTCGAGATAGGCCTCATCAACGCTCATCTTCTCCAGCAGAGGAGCTGCTTCTCGTAGAATCCGCATCACGCGGCGGGAGTAGCGCCGATAGATGTCGAATCGGGGGGCGAGCACGATGGCCTGGGGACAGAGCCGAACGGCGCGGGCCATGGGCATGGCGGAATGGACACCGTACTCTCGTGCCGCGTAGGAGGCGGTGGCTACGACGCCTCTACCCTCGGGGCATCCGCCCACGAGGACGGGCCTACCGTTCAGGTCTGGGTTCTCAAGGATCTCCACGGCAGCGTAGAAAGCGTCCAGGTCAAGGTGAACGATAGCTCTGGGGCGCGTCAGCTTGGGCTTCTCTTGGTCATCCCTTATGGCAGGCTGTCCTAGAGGCTCGAGATGGAGGGGAAGCTTCGCTTCCTGGGTCACCGGTCTGCCACCAGAGGGGCGCTCCAGTCACACGTGGGATAGTTCGAACAGGCCCGGAAGTGCCCATACTTCCCATTGCGAATCATCACGTCGCCACCGCACGCCGGGCAGGCCTCATCCAGGTTCTCCTCTCGGCGCGTACTGCCCTCCTTCTTCGCTGGTCTCGTGCCCTCTTGCGCGCAAGCCGAGGTCCATCGGCACCGCGGGAAGTTGGAACATCCTTTGAACTTGCCGTACTTGCCCTCCCGGATCACCACGTCTCCGCCGCATTCGGGGCACGTCTCTCCGGTGGGCTCTCCTTGGCTTCCCCCCTTTTGCACGACGATGGTTTTCTCCTGAGCCCTTTGGCGCGCTGCCGCCAACGCTGTCTCGAAAGGACGATAGAAGGTGTTCAGGACCTTCACCCAGCTCCGCTCACCGCGGGCGATGCGATCTAGGTTGTCCTCCATCTGAGCCGTGAAGTCGACCGCGAATAGATCGGCAAACTGTTCCACCAGGAAGTCACAGACGGTGAACCCAAGGGGTTGAGCCTGGATCAGTTTTCCCAGCCGCTTCACGTACTTGCGCTGGAAGAGCGTACGGACAATGTTGGCGTACGTGCTGGGACGGCCGATGCCTCGCTTTTCCAGCTCCTTGATGAGGCTCGACTCGGTGAAGTGGGAGGGTGGTTCGGTGAAGCGCTGCTCGGGGATCACCTGATGGAGAAGCAGAGGCTCCTCGATCGTCAACGACGGGAGGTCCTGGTTAGCGGCGCCGAGCTTGTAGCAGGAACGCTGTGACCAACGCGCCGGGTAGACCTTCATGAATCCCTTGAACAACAGCTCCCGTCCGCTCGCCCGGAAGAGGTAAGGAAGATCCCGACCTCCTCGTGAGCAGGCCACGTCCACCGTGGTATCGTGGTAGACGGCAGGCTTCATCTGGCTAGCGATGAACCGCCGCCAGATCCACTCGTACAGGGCTCCCTGATCCGTTGTCAGATGCTCACACATCGCCTTCGGTACGCGCTGGGAGGACGTGGGACGGATCGCCTCGTGGGCTTCCTGAGCTACCTTCGACGTGGTGCGGTAGTGGGGTGGTTGCTCCGGCACGCAGTCCTCGCCCCAGTAGCGCGCAATGACTTCACGCGCCTCTTGCTGCGCCGACGCGGCAACATGGGTGGAGTCGGTGCGCATGTAGGTGATCAGCCCAACGGTGCCCTCTCCAGGAAGGCCGACTCCCTCGTAGAGCTGTTGGGCCAAGCGCATGGTCTTGCTGCTGCTCCAGAGGAGTTTGTGGGAGGCATCCCGCTGCAGCGTGCTGGTGGTATAGGGCGGGTAGGGTTGTCGCCGCTTCTGTCTCCGTTTGACCTTCAGCACCCTGTAGTCGGCGTTCTTGATCTGGTCAACGAGAGGGCGTACCTGCGCTTCCTCCTTGAGATCGGCCTTCTCACCGTCGATCGTCACCAATCGTGCGCGGAAAGTCTGATCCTGATGCGCTATCTTGGATAGCTCGATCTCCAGCACCCAATACTCCTCTGGGTCGAAGCCCGCGATCTCTCGATCGCGCTCGACCACGAGCCGAAGGGCCACGGTCTGAACCCGACCGGCCGAGAGACCTTTCGGGCCCTTGATCGCCTTCCAGAGCACTGGGCTGACTTGGTAGCCCACCAGCCGATCTAGTACGCGTCGTGCTTGCTGAGCGTTTACCAGATCCATATCAAGGGAGGCAGGAGCCGCCAGGGCGGCCCTTACTGCCTCGCCCGTGATCTCGTGGAACGAGATGCGCTTCGTATCCTTGCCTCGAAGCGCAGGTTTGATGGCCTCCACCACGTGCCAGGCGATGGCCTCGCCCTCCCGGTCAGGGTCGGTAGCCAGGTAGATGGACTTAGCCTCGCGAGCTGCGCCCTCGATCTGGTGGGCTCGCTTCTTCCCGCCGCGGCGATACCAGTATGTTGGGTGGAAGTTGCGCTCAACGTCCACGCCTAGTTCTTTGGGGGGTAGGTCCCGGATGTGGCCCATCGTGGCGAGAATCCGGTAGTCTCGCCCCAGGAAACCTCGCAGCGCCTTCGCCTTGGTCGGAGACTCGACGATGATTAGTTCCATTCGCCAACTCCTACCTCTCCGCCCGTCTGCCCACGTCGCGGGAGGGATCGTGACCGGATTGGCGGGTCTGCGGCTTGACTGGTCACGCGGCGGGGACGGGTGAGTCCACAGGCGGTGGCTCTCCGAGAAGAGCTGCGCTTCTCCGAGAGCTTCACGACCCGTCTCGAGGCGGCTTTCCCTCGTTCTCCTCGTCTTCAAGCAACACGTCACGTCGGCGTCCGCCACCGACGGGTGGTCCAATGATATTCATCTCCGTCATGACCTCCATCAAGCGCGCTGCCCGCGGATAGCCGACGTGAAGGCGCCGCTGCAGAAGAGAGGCTGAGGCGCTGCCTCGTTTCTTCACCAGCGTGATAGCGCGTTGTAACATGTCCTCGTCAACGTAGTCGGCGTCGAGCTGGTTCCCATCAGGTTGCTCGGATTGCTCGGGCGGCATCATCCGCTTCCAGGGGCTTTGCTCGTCGACGGCGCCGATCTCCCTTCTCCAGAAGGCCGTGATACGATCAAGTTCCTCTGGGGAGACAAAGCATCCCTGTACACGCTGGGGATGCCCAGCGTCCGGTGCCAAATAGAGCATGTCGCCGTCGCCCAGAAGGGTCTCGGCGCCCTGCATATCGAGGATCACGCGCGAGTCCACCTGGCTAGCTGTGGCAAAGGAGATGCGCGCCGGGAAGTTTGCCTTGATCAGCCCCGTCACTACGTCTGTGCTGGGGCGCTGGGTGGCTACGACCAAGTGGATGCCGGTGGCGCGGCCCATTTGAGCGACGCGGCAAAGAAGTTGTTCTACCGCCTCCGGCGCTAGCATCATCAGGTCCGCCAACTCGTCGATCAACACGACGATGCGGGGTAAGCTAGGCTTGTCTTTTTTCGCCATCTTGTGGTTGAAGTCATCGAGGTGACGGGCCGAAGCCTCGGCAAATCGCTTGTACCGCTCATCCATCTCCAGAGCCACCCAGCGCAGCACCTTGACCACGCGGTCCAAATCTACCTCGACCTCACCATAGAGGTGTGGAAGGCCGTTGAAGCGGACCAATTCCACCATCTTGGGATCGATCATCACCAGTCGTAGCTCGTCTGGTGTGTTGTTGCAGATTAGGCATGTGGTGATGGACTTGATGCATACCGATTTGCCAGAACCCGTTGTTCCAGCGATCAGGAGGTGTGGCATCTTGATCAGATCTGCCACAACGGCCTGCCCGGCGACATCGTGGCCCAAGGCGATGGCCAGGGGAGAGTCCAAGCGCTGGAACGCGTCCGATTCCATGACCTCGCGAACGCCAACGACTTGGATTTCCTCATTTGGCACCTCAATGCCGACGAACGGTCGGCCGGGCACCGGGGCTTCTACGCGGAGGCGAGGTGTCGCCAGCGCCAAGGCCAGATCTTCGGTGCGCTGGCTGATCTGCCGCACGCGCACCTTTCGTTCGCCGGATCGGGCACGTTCTACGAAGCCGGGTTCGACACCAAACTGGGTAACCGTTGGCCCCATCCTCACTTCGACTACCTCAACGGGCAGGCCGAACTGAGCAAGTGTCTCCTTGATGACGCGGGACTTGCGACGGATCTGTTGGTCCGTCAGCGGTGGCCCCTCGGATTGATCCAGCAGGCTGAGCGGTGGCAGAGCAGATCCATGGGATCTTGTCGCTTTCTCACGCTTCGTTGTGCTGCGGTCAGCTTTCTTCGGAGGAGAGGGTGAAGATCGTTCCGGCACCTTACGCGTCCGTTGCCGTTCGGAGGGGCGCACCTCAGGCTCGAGGGGAGGTTTCTTCTCCCTGGCAGACTCGCGCTGTCGTTGGGCTCTAGCACGGCGGGCTCTGTAGGCCGCGACGCCACCCTGCACCACCCGAACCGTGCGCTTCACGTCACGCAGCGTGATGTCAAAAGCCAGTGCAAGACCCCCTATCAAGAAACCTGCAAGAACAAGAATCGCGACAGGCCAGCCGAGATATGTTGACAGGAGTGTCGAGAGACCCCAACCGACGAGTCCGCCCCCCCAATCCCTATCGATCCATGCCCAAGGATCATTCCGGCCGAGCAGAGCATGTGTCAATCCTAAGAGACTGAAGAACACCAACTCGGCACCTACGAACGGGCGCCAGCGCCAGCGGGTGCTCCCGTCCAACAAGTACTGCAGCCAGAGCAGACCGGCGAAAACAATAGAAACGCCCAACGGATAAAGCCCCCATCCGACAAGATAGCGTAACCACTCAACCCAGGCGTTGGCCCAGTGTCCTTCCGTAACCCCGAATGTGGCCAGCAGCGTGATCGTGCCGAGCGCGATGACGAGCAACGCCAGGATCTGCTGCAGTAGTGGGCTGCTCAGCACGCCTTGTAGCTGTCGATCGCTATGTCTTCTGGCCATGCTGGACTATCCTCCAGAGACTGCCCGGTCATCGTTGGATCCGTCAGGTGTTGACCCTTCGGCCTCCGACTTTACTTGTCGAAGTCGCAGCCCCATTCGTCGTCGGCTACCGTCGATCGTCAACACCTCAACTGAGACAACATCGCTGGTGGTCAATACGTCGTGCGGATCACAGGGCTTGCCTGGTGTGCGCTCTCCCGCAGAAGACCCTAGCTCGGAGACGTGGATCAGTCCTTCCAGACCATCCTCTACCTGGACGAACGCGCCGAAATCCACGATGTGGGTGATGACGCCGTCAACAATCTGTCCGACCCAATACCGATCCTCGACTGATTGCCAAGGGTTGGGCTGCAAGCGCTTGACGCTGAGCCCTACCCGCTCCCGCTCGGGCTCCACGTTCAAGACATACACATCCACCACGTCCCCGGGATTGAGAACGTCGCTCGGATGTCCCACCCGTCCCCAAGAGAGCTCGGAGATGTGAACCAGCCCCTCGAATCCTCCTAGGTCAACGAAGGCGCCGAAGGAACAGAGATTGGTCACCTGACCTTGGCAGACATCCCCAGGCTTGAGCTCGCTGAGCACATTCTGGCCTTGCTCATCGTCGACTTGGGTTGCTCGCTCTGAGAGCACGAAGCGTTCGTCGTCTGGCTCTAACTCGATGATCTTCAGGGATAGTTTCGTACCGACGAGGCGCCGCAACTCTTCGTGGCGTTTCTGCTCGTTCGCTGAGGGTGCCAATTCTAAGAGGTGGGAGGCGGGAACGAATCCACGCAAGCCGTTCCAACCAACGAGCAACCCGCCTCGGTTACAGCCGACGACCGGCAGCTCCAAGACCTCCCCTTGAGCCATTAAGGCCCTCGCTGTCTTCCATGGGTCTTCAACATCCATCGAGTTCGCGGTCTTCGCCACAGCCGACACGTGCTCGTCCCAGTAGTCAGCTGGACTGACAGTAGGTGCGGCCCTTCCCCACTCTCCGTCACGTAACAGTGCTTGCCAATACCCCTCACTTAGTGGCGCGCTGGGAGAGATCCATTCTCTTTTCTGCCCCATTCTTAGCCTCCTAGCGATGTTCACCTTGCCTCGCTCCACACTGCGCCTCTGTGCCTCTAACCGACCGTGCGTCGCTCCTTCGTCAAGCCAGCGTCTTCCCACCCTCGTCTACTTCTTCTCCGCGTCCCCCCTTTCGGTTTCTCAGCTCCTCTCGCTCCATCTCTGCTAGCATCTGAGCTGCGGCCTTGATCGCGACGCGCTGTTTGCGATACAGGTTCGACTCGCTCATCGCCAATCGCTTCGCTACCTCGCGCACTGTGTGCCCCTGCAGGAACTTCAAATCAAGGATGTTGAACAGAAGCCATGCGGGTGCCGTCATCTTACGCTCTCCCTCGGGACGCAGACGCTCAATCGCCTCCCGAAGCACCGAACGGAGTCCTTTCATCGCGTTTCCGTCCTGTTCTTGAGTTGCCCGTTCCACAATCTGCAAGGCCATCAGCGGACTTGTGGTCAGCTTAGGACCTCCCCAATAGTGCTTAAGCGCGTCGCGCATCCACTCGCGGAACTCGGCCGATTCAACTGGGCTGAAACCAGACAAGGCCTCGTCCCCTACATAGTGGATCATGCCGCGCCGTCTCTGGATGTCCTCAATCTCTGGCATGATCCGCTCCAAAGCGCTGAAGATCCCCTGCTGGAGCTGACGATCTTCCAGAGCGGCGGCTGCCTGGGTGAGTAGGTTATCCACGCCTCTCTTTTCCTGCGGCGTCAGATCTGGCTGGGAGGATCGAGCCGCGACCCCGAGTACGCCTAGGATGATATTGTGATCCTTGGCGGCACGAAGCGGTGCAAGCCAGTAGCCATTCCACACGAAAAGGTCGCCGTATCGTTTAAGCCGCCGCTGCTCAGTAGCCGTAGCCTCGTCCTCAGATACCTCTAGCTTCTCATCGTCGTAGCTACCGTTGTCCTGTGTTGCCCGTACTTGCTCGAGGGATACCCGCCAGGCCTCTAGAGAGAGTTCACCAGGCTGATGGCGCTCTAGGTCCCCACAAGCGACCTCCAGATGCGGCTCTCCGTCGTCGACGACAGCTACGAAAGCTGTATCGATTCGGAGAAGCTCGCACAGGGCAGTGAGGACATTCTCCAGGAACTGATGAAGGTCGGTGGATGTGAGAAGGCGGTTCGATAGTTGTTGGATCCACTCAATCTCTGCTCGATCCTGACGGTAGAGGGCCCGGTCAATCAGCGGCTTCGCGAGTTCGATGCCAATCTGTAGCAACAGGATCACGCTGACCACGCCGAAAAGCATAACCCGCCGGCTGGGTAGACCCAGCCATCCTTCTGCCTGAGAGGTGACGATGATAACCAGCACGACGAGGGTAGCAACGAAAGGCCCACGCAGCAAGAAGTGCACCAGACGATGCTTGACCACACGGTCGGGGGTAAGGGCACCAAAAGATGCCACACTGTACGATAGGACGACGAGCATCGTTCCCACGCCGATGTTCCCAAGGACCAGAATCAGCCAGAGCGCGACACCCGGGGCCGAGGTCGGCCACCCGGCCAGCAGCAGATAGGGGAAGACGCCAGCAGCGGGCGCCGCGAAGGTGGCGGCCAAGTAGGACATGCGGCGCCGTGATGTCGATGTGAGACAGCGACGGCGTGCGCGCACCACGTTCGCCGCTCCCCAGCCGACGCCGACGGAGAAATACAGGGTGAAGAGCGGGAAAAGGGGGCCAGGGAGCAGATGTGGAGCTCGATGTGTGGAGGCGCCGCCGCGAACAAGCAGATCCCCGAAGGCTACCCCGACCAGAAGAAGCGCGCTCAGGACGTAACTCACGCGAACGGCGACTCGCTGGAGTTTACTTCGTTCTCCCGTTGTATTCAGGAGCGCCTTGGAGAAGTTGAGGTAGGCCGCCGGGGTGAAGGCGATGCCGATCCACTGGGCCACTAACCATCGTTTGGCCGCCCGCCAGTCCTCGATGCCGAACAGGGCAAGATCGACGAAGTACGTGACCAGCACACATCCGAGCAAGAAAGCGAAGGTGCGAGCCACGTTGTTGCGACGACTGTAGATGAGCAAGTACAGCAGAAGGGCAAAGGAGAAGATGACAATGCCCGAGGTGAGCACGACGTTGACCAGCTCCAACAGCCCTTGAATACCCGACTCCGATAAAAGGCCCATCAACCCACTCGATAGTCTAACCAATACCAGACAGCGCTATCCCTACTCTCGGCCTCTCTCAAACCCGCCTGCCAAGTTAGCTGCAGACCCTCACGTCGCGGGGGGCCTAGGCTTTCCCGTGAGGCTGGGTCTTCCCAAGGCTGTCGACGCCTACCCCAGGGAGCTCTACAGTCTACCAGTGAAGAATACTGCCACGTCCTCGCTCGACCAATAGTGATCGTTATAGCCGGAAAAGGTCAGCCCGCGGGCGAGGCAGAACTGGATGGCGGGGTAGTTCTTCGTCTGTACCTCCAGCGTCAGTCTGACCATATCCCGCTTACAGCCCCATTGAGCGGTCGCTGTTAGCAGCGCTGTGCCGATCCCGTGCCGCCGTCGCGAGCGGTCCACTACAAGATCCCCGACCCAGACCAACCCATGCTCGGGTTGAACGGCGAACGTCACGTAGCCGCAGACAGCCCC
>Ga0207796_1000073_pt1 | contig 41817 bp, 28 predicted proteins | sample Pon1CUnioCityCA_6_FD_187274 | JGI IMG/M metagenome (GOLD analysis project Ga0207796, IMG submission 187274) | Marine sediment microbial community from Union City, CA, USA - Pond 1C Sediment 1 (SPAdes) | ecosystem: Environmental > Aquatic > Marine > Intertidal zone > Salt pond sediment ... | reverse complement strand
GGTCCCAGTCTGATTCGGCGCTCCGCTCAGACAAGACGGTCATGTAGCCCTGTTGGTCCCAGTGCAGGCTGTCCAGGTGCGCAGTGGATATCTCCGCATGACAGAGCTGACACGTCTCCGAATTGCTTGGATGTGGGTCATGCACAATTCCCTCGTGAGCGACGTCCATCTCCTCTGTCCCACCCGTGCCACCATGGCAGGCGATACAACCGAAGCGTGCGTGGTAGCCAGCCAGGAACGACTCTTCGATGAAGACCTTCTCCCATGCCTCCAACGGAGGCAATTCTCCGCCTCACCCCTCGCCTTCGGACAGTTCTTCTTCCTCCTCAGGCTCTACAGCCAGATCCTGCACCGCCTGCTTGTCAGTGTGACAGGCGATACACTGACTGTCGTCCAGGTTCACAACCTCGACATCGCCAGCTGGTGCCGATAGGGGAAAGCGTGAAGCCAGATCCACTAAGGATTGGTCATCCACTTCCTCATCTACCCTGGAACGAATTCGCGTCACCGGCGTCGGCGGAGGCGCGCCCGGTGTGACGTCAGGACGGGGGGCGCACCCGGTCATGTAGGCCGCTCCGATCCCCACGACTAATACAACCAAAAGGCTGGTTCTTCTCATAGGCCCTCCTAGAAAGCAATTGGGATCGACCTGATAGCAGCTCCAGATCCCCCAAGCCTGCTCAGGCATCGAAGCTACTCCGGCCTGTTGACCTCGGTCTCCACCGGGTAACCCGCGGGCGCCACGAAGGGCTCGATGGCCAGGACATCAGCGTCATCGGTCCAACCCATCATGCCGAACTTCAGGTTGGTCACGTCGTACCCCAGCAAACCCAGGACGGTCGCTGCCACCTGACCGGTGTGGCCCGTGTAGCAGTAGTCTACGATCTCCGTATCCGTAGGCAGGTAGGCAAGGTTGTCCACATCAGCCACCTCGCGCCAAGGGATGTTGTAGGCGCCAGCAGCGTGGCCGATAGCGTAGTGCTCCGGAGAACGCACGCTGAGGACAAAGGGATCGTTCGCCGTGTCGCCGTCGTTCAGATTCTCGAAAAGCGCGTCGGCGCTGATCGTCGGCGCCCAGTCCGCCAGGAAGGCCTGGGCGCGCACCTGCGCGATCGATACGGCGTCGCTTTCTCCCGTGTCCAGTGTGGGGAGCTTGTAGGTCTCGATCAGTTCATTGGCCTCGGCCTCTACCGGGTAACCGGCAGCCGCAGCGAAGGGTTCGGTGACCAGCACGTCGGCATCATCGGTCCACCCCATCATGCCAAACTTGAGGTTGACAACGTCGTAGCCCAGGATATTCAGGACCGTCGCTGCCACCTGACCGGTGTGCCCCGTATAGCAGTAGGTCACAATCTGCTGGTCTCGGGGTAGCGCTGACAGAGCCTCCGGGTCTGCGATCCGACGCCAGGGGATGTTGTACGCACCGGGGATATGGCCCAGCTCATAGTGCTCGCGTGAGCGGACGCTGATGATGAAGGGGTCGTTCGCCGCGTCGCCGTCGTTTAGGTTCTCATACAGCGCCTCCACGCTGATCGTAGGGCGCCAACCTGCCAACCGCCCGGTGATGTGGTTGGCCAGGGCTCCCATCTCGTCGCCTGATGTTGCTGGTGGAGGGGTGGGTTCCAGTTCCGGGGCACGGGATGCCTCGACCTCAGGAGGGTGACAGCTACTGCACTCAGTGGAAAGATCATAGCCAGCGAAATGGCAGCCCGCGCACGCTACATGATCGTGGTATCGGTAAGGCTCCCACATCTCCTCGTGAGCGATGCCTGTATGGTCGATCTCCATCCAGTCCGCCCCATCGTGGCACTGCACACAGTCCTCGGAACCAAATTCGTGAGGCTTCGGATGGCAATCACTACAAGAGAACCCTGATAGGTTGCGGAAGTTGGGCTTCAGGTGACACTCGAAGCATTCTAGGTTCGCATGACCGTTGTTGAGCTTCATAGGGTGGACAGCCAGCTCGACCTTCCCCCAAACCTGGACCGAGGTGTGGCAGGTCTCACAGTCCATGGCAGCGGAGACGTCATGGGGTCCGATGTGGCAGCCAGAGCACTTGAGACGTTCTGTAGGAACCTCCTGCTCTTCGTGACAGCCAACGCAGTAGTCCATCGAGGCTGACAGGATCTGATGACTCGCCAGATAGTCGACACCGTGAGCAACGGGACCGTGGCAATTGGCACAGGTGCACACCTCTTGGTCCTCCTTGATGCCCCACAGAATGCGTCTGTGAGGGGCCCGCAGGTGGTCCTCAGGGTACTCAGAAGCCAAATCGTGATGGCATGGGACGCAATACGTGCCCGCCTGGCGTGGATGGCTGGGGTCCGCCACCAGGTTCTCGTGTGCCGCAGCGATGTCCGTGGTCGTCCCGTTACCGTCGTGGCAAGTTACACATCCAAGGCGACCATGCAGCGTCAGGGAGCTGTCCTCGTCCAGCAGAAGACGCTCAAGTGCTGACGCATCAGCACCTGCACCTCGAAGCGAGACCTCGCTGGTGTGACAGCTAGCGCATGCTCCCGCCCCCGGGCCGGTGACGACTGGGGCAGCATAGGGCAGTCTGGGAGGGAAGCTCCCTACCTGCCGGGTGGGGTGGGCCTGAGGTGTGATAGCTTGAACGGCGGGCTCAAGGACCAATCCTACGCCTACTGTTAGCAGCGTGAGACCGAGGGCGACGAGAATGAGTGTCCAGCTGGGCCATTTGGAGGGAAGCATGACGATCTCCTTACAAGAAGGCGTGGATGGCGCTGGCGATGACCAGATAGCGCAGGAACAGGCCAGAGAGGACCAGGCTTGCTCCAGACGACAGCCCTGTTATCGGCTGGTGACGGCCTCGGCCCGCTGCATAGACGTGACCTATGAAGGGGATCACAAAACCCAGCACCATGATCAATACCCAGAAGACAATGCTGTGGGCGCCAATAAGGATATCCCGGGCGCTCTGTGCCGCCGCTCCACCCTCTAGGAAGGCATGTGCCAACAGCTGACCCAGGACCACGGCCTCGCCTGTGATCAGTCCTAGGTGGATGAAGTGCTCGCGTCTACCCCGAGGCGCCTGTCCCCTCGTCAACAGCGTAGCCGCCAAATCCACCGTGAGAGCCTCGCCGGTGGACAGCGCTGAGATCAAGAACAATACAGGCAACGTGGGCAAAGGCAAGAAGGGTACCAGAGGCGTGGACCAGAAAGGAATTGCAGGCCCAACGGCACTGATCAGGATGCCCGTGTAAGTAGCCACAGCCAGAGCCAGTACACCGCCAACCGCGGCCACAATCCGCTTGATCCGCCTCAGACTTAGCTCCCGAAGAGGGGAGTACGTGCCATCCCGGGGATCAACCACACCCCAAGGAAGACGCTCAACGACCCAAGCATTGAGACTTGGGTAAACGTGCATCAGTTCCAGACCGCCATACAGGAAAGCCAGCGGGATGAAAATGGTCAACAGCCAGACGCCCCATGTCATCGCAGACGAGGCGTGGGTATACATGAGGGGAATGCGCCAGGGTTCGCGAAGCCCAGCCCCCAGCTCAAAGATCAGAAGCACGACCCCGGCCGCAACAATGGGACCGGAAACCGTAGAACCGACCAAGGTGACCGGGCACACCTCCGGGCACCGGTCCATTTCGTATCGACGCCCGGTCAGCTCAAACAGAGCGGCATAGGCGAGTGCGCCGGATCCCAGGCCACCCAGGAACAAGTATATCGCTGCCAGCCAACCCCATTGAGCGTGCATGGTCTACCTCGCCTTCGCTGTGTCTGTGAACAACCTGTCACCCTTCGCCGCCGGGCTCCTCGGCCGGGTCCTCGATGATATACGCCAGAATGGCGGGCTCAGTGCCAAACTCAGGACGCAAGGGCTTGGCGCGGCCCGAGGCGATGAGCTTGCTCACCTCGCTATCGGGATCGTCAAGCTGGCCGAAGATGCGCGCACCGGGAATACAGGCCTGCACGCACGCGGGCTCGCCACCGGCCAGGACCCAATCCAGGCAGAGCCAGCACTTGTCTGCCACTCCTCGCTGCGCATCGAATATCCGTGCATCATAGGGGCAAGCGTATATGCAGTATTTGCAGCCCACGCAGAGCTTCTCATCGACCAGCACGACGCCGTCGTCGCGGACGTATGTCGCATCGGTGGGGCAGACGGTGGCACAGGGAGGGTTAGCACAATGCTGGCATTGGACCATCAAGTACCATGTCAGATGTTCGTCGCCCTTCACCCTGCCGTGGATGTAACTCTGGCCCTCAGGTAGATCATTCCGAAGATTGCAGGCTTCGACGCAGGCTTGGCAGCCGGTACACTTCGTGGTATCGATGATGAGGGCATACCTTGCCCTGGCGGTCTGTGCCAGCTCTCCGGCGTCTTCCGAATCCGCGGTTCGGCTGAGCTTGACACCGAGGCCAGCAGTCGCCCCGCCCGCAAGAGCCAGACCTAGAAAGTGCCGCCGCGATAAGTCCTTCTTTGTCATGTTGCCTCCCGAAAACCCAGCCAGTTGGCGATGGTCAGGACTCAATAGCTTGGGACTGGACGAGCGCGCAGGATTCTATCATGCGGCGATTCACGTGTCAAGCTGAGCCGATCACGGGGAACGGGCGTTCGGATCCCTCGACGGCCTCAGAGAGGTGTCGCATGGTCTTGCCCCGACCAACGCGGACAGGCAGCCCGCTACTCGCTCGTCGGTCGCACCATATCGGCTGTGTCGGCCCCCAGGTCGGCCAAGCTGTCGTACAGCACCTGAAGGATATACTCGGCGTTGTGCGTGTAAGCCCCCGTGTCCTTCGTGGCGTACTGATAGTTGTAGGCAGCCTTGAGGAGCCGCGGCGTCCAGGTCGTGTAGCGATTGCCGTAGTTAGCCTCATCGGAATCGATCTCGCCGTCACCGTCGCTGTCAACAAAGAAGTAGGGGTAGGCATGCCCATCGTACACCAAAGGCTCCGCGACATCCGCGGCGTAGGCCTGGATAGCAGAATAGAGGGTATCGTGAAGCGTCTCTATCTCGCCAGCGATCCCCTCCTCGACGTTACCATCGCCATCGAAATCGATCGCCGTCTCTCGAATCGCCGGGAGATCCTCCTCGCTGGCCACACCGTCGTGACAGACCCGGCAGGCCTCCACCACTACATTCAAGCCATGGGGATCGTGACACTCAGTGCATTCATTGAAGCTCTCGTCATGAGCGAATTTGCCCGCGTACGATCTACCTTCGTACTCATACGCCCCCTTCGCTTCGGTGCCAAACGCAGTAGCGCCAGCAGCGAAGTAGTGCACATTGAGGAAGCTTAGGCGCTCACTGACGGCGTCTGGCTCAAAGCCCGCCGTCGCGCTTCTTACGCTGACCGTTGACTCCCGACCTTGGTGGCACTGGAGGCAGAGGTTGGACGCTGCCTCTTCACCGAAGCTGACCGATTCACCGCTGGGGAACGTCACCTCAGCCACGGCTGGCAGAGTGTAGCCCGGAACGGCGTCGTGGCACGTCCGACACTCAAAGCCGTTCGTGATCGGCTCTGACACATTGGCCCCTTCTGCCAGGTAGGTGGGCAGGCCGCTAGCCGAGTGGCACTTGGCGCACGAGCCGGGAACCGCGCCATCCCCGTCCCAATGTCGGAAAGTCTCCGACGACCCATCAAAGTGACCGACGTCCGTCCTTGTCAGACCTGCCACCAGTCCCCCATCTAGATCCTCGATGGAATCATAGAGGAGTTCGATGTGATACTTGCCCCCGTGAGCGTATCCTCCGGGGTCCTTGATGGATGTCTGGTAGTTGTAAGCAGCCTTCAGCAGGCGCGGCGTCCACGAGGCGTACTGATTGCCGTAGCTTATCTCGCCCTCATCGGCCTGACCGTCTTCGTTGGTGTCGATAAAGAAGTAGGGATAGGCAGCGCTATTGTAGACGATGGGAGTCCCAACAACGTCGGCAGCATACGTCTGGATAGCGCCGAGAAGGGTCTCCTGCAACGCCTCTATCTCGTAGTAGACACCTTCCTCAACATCGCCGTCGCCATCGTAGTCCTCGGTGGAACCCTGCAATCGAACGTGCTTCAGGTCGTCCATGCCATCCACGCCGGGATGACACGCACCGCACGCGTCAAGCTTGATCTCCAGAGAGTGCGAGTCGTGACACCCAAAGCAGGTGTCGAACGCCTGGACATGTGCGAACTTCGAGTCGTACGCCTTACCCTCGTACTGGTAGCCGCCCTGAACCTGTGTTCCCAATCGGCTGGCGGCCGCTGCATAGTAATGGATGTTGACGAAGCCCAGGCCCTCACTCACCGTGTCGACACCAACCCCAGCCTCTTCGATGGCCTCCTGCACGGAGGCCGTAGAAGCACGGCCTTGGTGGCACTGATAGCAGCGGGCCTCGTCACCCAGCCCAGTGACCTCGAGCCCGGATGGGAACGTGACGCTGGTCATCTCCGTCACCGCTACGTTGTGACAGACCGTACAATCGATCACCGTATCGATAGCCGCGGCCCTGTCTACCACACCAGCCTCGCTCCCGTCCATACCGAGAAAATCCTTGTAGCCCGACGCGCTATGGCACTTAGCACAGCCTGTGGGCACCTCGGCCGGATCATCTTCGTCCCAGTGCCGGAAAGCCTCGGCAGTCTCGTCTGCGTGTCCAGAACGACTCCAAAGCTCTAAGAACGGAACCTCAACAGCAAGGTCCTCAGCCTCCGGGGTACGAGACGGCGGGCACGTGGGGCTCGGGGGACATGGTGTGGCGGTCTCGGTCGAACCACAAGCTGTCACGGCTGCAGCTAAGACCAGCACGGCAAACGGCCAGATCATCCTGCTCCATGTTACACGCATTGTATCTCCTCTCTGATGGCCCGCGTCGCACAGTGGAGTTCTTTCACGATCCGTCCGTCCTTGCGAACTCCCGCCTCCCAATTATACTGAGCGCCAGAAAAGGCACAAGCACCAGTGCTGCATTCAGCCTCGCTTCTCATGTCTCGCTTGCATTCCCCGGGAGAGCGGCTACAATTAGTGAACTATTCAAATATACCAATATTCTGACAACTGACCATGGAGCCATCACTTCAGCAAGAAATCCAGCTTCTCCACGCGCAGATCTGCCAAGCCTTGGCCGACCCCAAGCGCATCGCTTTGCTCTACACGTTAGCCGAAGGGCCGCAGTGCGTCACAGACCTGGCGGAGTCTCTCGGCGTACCGCAACCGACGGTCTCGTACCACCTGCGGATCCTTCGGGAGCGAGGTCTGGTCTTGACGGAGCCGGAGGGAACGACGGTCCACTACTCGCTGGCAGATGACCGCATCGTCCAGGCCCTCGACGTGCTGCGCGCGATGCTGACCGATATGCTGGCACGGCAGGCGGAGCTGATGCGGGGGGCACAGGAAACCATGCAGGACAGGACAGGAGGGTGACGTGGGACTAACAAGCCAACAGGAACGCTGGCTTCGCCAGCAGTTTGACCATCGTGTCAGTACCGACCTGATGGAGCGGAAGATATACAGCCACGATGTCGGGGTTATGCCGACCCTGATCAAGCCGTTGATCGGAAAAGCGATCGCAGATGCTGTCGTCCAGCCTCGAGCCGAGGACGAGATCGTGACCCTCGTGGCATGGGCCAACAAGACCGGCACCCCCTTGGTTCCCCGCGGGAAGGCCACGTCCGGATACGGCGGAGTGCTTCCGGTCAATGGCGGCGTCACCGTCGATTTTTGGCGTATGAGGAGGATCCTCGAAGTTGATAAGGAGGCCTTGACGGTGACGATCCAGCCAGGCATCGTGTGGAAGGACCTAGAAACAGAGCTCAAGAAGCACAAACTGGCCCTCCGTCTCTATCCCTCCAGTTCACCTTCCTCTACTGTCGGTGGCTGGTTGGCGCAGGGCGGGTTTGGATATGGCAGCTTTGAATACGGCGCCTTTCCAGATAACGTGGTGTCGGCGCGCGTCGTGCTCCCCGGCGGTGAGGTGCGGCAGTTCACCGAGGATGAGCTCGATCTGATCGCTGATGCCGAGGGTATCACAGGGATCATCACAGAGGTAACCCTGCGCGTGCGGCGTGACGAGCCAGAGATGGTCGTAGGGGCCCGCTTCGCAACAGCCAGTGAGCTGGCAGAGGCTCTACGGGAGATGGTGGATCAAGATCTGCCTCTCTGGTCCGTCAGCTTCATCAACCCCGAGATGGCCAAGCTGAAGAATCAGCGGCCGCCGCAGCTGGAACACGGCGAGCCCGTCGAGGAGAATCGACCTCAGGTGCCCGACGCCTATGTGGCCGTCTTCGTCTTCCCGGCCTCTCGCGCACCGCAGGTGGAGCAAGCCGCGCAGGACGTCATCGGACGCAGCGGGGGTACGCTGATCGACCCTGAGCTGGCCTCGCACGAGTGGGATGAGCGGTTCTCCATTATGCATGTCAAGCGACTGGGGCCGTCTCTTATCCCGGCCGAAGTGGTGGTGCCTCTAGAGAGCCTGGATAAGGCTCTAAATGAAATCGAGGATGCCGTGCACCTGCCCCTGGTGATCGAGGGTATGCTCGCAAAGGGCGGAGCAGAAGCAGAGGTGATCCTGTTGGGCTTCATCCCTCACGACGAGCGCAGCTTCGGCTATAACCTCGCTTTTGGACTCGCACTCTCCGTGATCAAGAAGGCCAAGAACTACGGGGGCCGCATCTACGGCAGCGGGCTCTACTTCGCGCACGAGGCTGAGGATATCCTGGGCACCCAGCGGATTAGGGACTTGAAGGCGTTCAAGGATGAGATCGATCCACACGGCGTTATGAACCCGGGCAAGGTTCTGGGCAACGGTGGCGTGCTCGGTTCCTTTATGCAGGTGGCCGGGGCCTTTGAGCCTTTGGTTCGTAGCGTCGCCAACTTGGCCAAGGCACCTGTTGGCGAGCGCATCGCGGGAGCCGGACGACGGGGAGTACCCGACGACGTAGCCTGGTACGCCTACACCTGTGCCCAGTGCGGCTACTGCGTGGATCCCTGCGATCAGTTCTATGGTCGGGGATGGGAGTCGGAATCGCCTAGGGGTAAGTGGTTCTTCCTCAAGGAGTACATGGCCGGCCGTGCTGAGCTGACGCAAGACTGGGTGGACAATTTCATCGCCTGCACCACGTGCGAGCTCTGCAACGTCGAATGTCCACTGGAGCTTCCCAATGAGCCAAGCTGGCTCACCATGCGCGGAGAGCTGATCCACAATCGTGGGGAGCTCACCTTCCCACCGTTTGAGATCATGCGCGCCAGCTTGGAGAAGGAGCACAACATCTGGGGCTCCTACCGCAGCGACCGAGCGGACTGGGCCGAGGCCGGGCTTGATCAACTACCTGTGGAGGCCGAGATCTGCTACTTCCCGGGGTGCACAGCCTCCTACGTGGAACAGGACATCGCCCAGTCCACAGCCTGCTTGATGCACAAGGCGGGCGTCGAGTTCACCTACCTCGGCGAGGACGAGGCGTGTTGCGGTATCCCCATGCTGATGGCTGGGCTGTGGGACACATGGGAGGAGATCATGCGCCACAACATCGGGGCGATGAAGAAGCGAGGTGTGAAGACGGTGGTCACATCGTGTCCCGCCTGTTGGCTGGTCTGGAAGGAATATTATCCGCGCTGGGCAGAGAAAATGGGGATCGATTACCCCTTTGAAGCAAAGCACTACTCTGAGCTTCTGGCTGAGCGGGTCCGATCTGGAGATTTGGTGTTCGAAAAGCGCGTTGACAAACGCGTCACCTGGCACGACTCCTGCCATATGGGCCGCGCCGGTGGCATCTATGAGCCTCCTCGTGAGCTGCTTCGGGCGATACCAGGCCTCGAGTTTGTGGAGATGGAGCACAACCGTGAGCAAGGTCACTGCTGCGGGTCGGTGATGAGCCTGGTGGCGGATCCGTCAGCTGCCAAGCGTATCGGCGACGTGCGACTGCGGGAGGCGGATGACGTGGCCGCTGAAGCTGTGGTCACCTCATGCCCATGCTGCGAGGTCCAGCTTCGGGTGACCGCGGAGAAGACGGGTCGCAGCTTGCCCATCCTCGACCTAGGCGCGGTGGCGTGTGATGCGGCTGGCATTGAGCATCCTGACTCCACCGAGTACGCGCTGGAGATGTGGGCCACCTTCGAGGCCATGATCAATCTACTCAACCCAGGGCCGATGGCCGACCTGATGGTTGAACTGCTGCCTCAGATGGTGGATGCGATGCCCCTTGGGATGGGAAAGATGATGCGAACGATCGGGAAGATGCCGGGAGGTGGCATGGTACTTAAGGGTATGAAGCCCTTGTTCCCAACTCTCTTCCCAATGCTCATGCCAGCCATGATGCCCGCCGTGATGCCTGATATGCTGGAGGCCGTAGAGAAGCGGGTCCCGATGCCGCAGCACATGAAGGAGCAGATGCCTGACCTGATGCCTAAGGCCATGGAGAAGCTCATGCCGAAGATGCTGCCGATGATCGTACCCTTGATCAGCGACCCGTTGATCGACTACCTGCAAGAGGCATAACCCATCAGACGCGTTGACAGAGCCTCCCACTCGTGGTAGATTCCTTTCGGAGTTCAGTGGCCAGACCATGAGCTTTTTGCAAAGGAAAGATGACGCGAGAGATGGCAAAGCTTGCACGCGAGGGACGGCGACCCCTGGAAGATGGGAAAGCGAAGGCGTAGCGTTATGATGACCGGCAAAATGAAGTTCATTGTCGCGGGCTTGTTGATGGTCACGGCGGTCGTCTACCTGATCGTCACGAGCACCGGAAACACGGCCCATTACTTCCTCACCATAGAGGAGATCGAAGAGATGGGAAAGGAGGCTATGGACCGTCGACTGACTGTGTCCGGGGCAGTCCTCGGAGACACGATCGACTATGATCCGTCCGACCCTCGACTGACGTTCACCATTGTCCAGGTACCGGGCGATCCCAGGGAAGTGGAGCGAGCTGGGGGATTGGCGAAGGTCCTTCACGACGCCGTCAACGATCCGGGTGCACCGCGTATGGAGGTGGTCTACGAAGACGTGAAGCCCGATCTCCTGCAACACGAGACCCAAGCCATCATCCGCGGGGAATTGGGAACGGACGGCCGATTCCACGCCGACGAGGTGCTTCTCAAGTGCCCGACCCGCTACGAGGAGGGTGTACCCGGGCAGGCTGAGGAGTCCTGATGCTGGCAGAGATCGGCACCATTCTGACCGGGTTGGGCCTAGTCTCTGCCCTCTATGCAGCGTTAGCAGCCTTCCAATCGACCCGGCGCGATGACCGACGCTGGTGGGAAAGCGGACGGAACGGCGCCTTCGCAGCCGCGGGCCTCCTGGGGCTCGCTATCGTGGCGCTTCTCGTCGCGTTCCTAGACAATCGGTTCAGCATTGCGTACGTTGCCCAGCATTCGAGCCGCGCTCTGCCCCTGTATCTGAAGGCGTCGGCTGTGTGGGGCGGACAGGATGGATCTCTCCTGCTTTGGGCGTTCCTACAGGCGCTTCTTGCCGCTGTCGTTCTGGTGCGCCCATCGAAAGAGGCACAGCCCCTGGTCCCCTGGGCGACGGTCTTCTTGGCCCTGATCACATCTTTCTTCGCTGCCGTGACCCTCTTCCTATCGAATCCCTTTGCGCTGTCCCAGATGGTGCCCCTAGACGGGCAAGGGCTCAACCCTCTCCTCCGCCACCCTGGCATGGTCTTTCACCCGCCGGCGATGTACCTGGGCTATGTCGGCCTGGCGGTGCCGTTCGCACTGGGTCTGGCAGCGCTGGTAGTGCGTCGGGCGGACGGATGGGCAGCGGCTGCCCGACCGTGGACGCTTGCGGCCTGGCTCTTCCTCGGCCTGGGCCTTCTACTGGGCATGCGCTGGGCCTATGACGTGCTCGGGTGGGGCGGCTACTGGGGATGGGATCCAGTGGAGAACGCGGGTTTGATGCCCTGGCTGACGGCCACAGGGCTGCTGCACGCCCTGGCGATGCAGGACCAGCATCGCGGTTTCCGCTGGTGGTCCATGGTCCTCATGCTTCTCTCGTTTGAGCTGGTACTCTTCGGAACCTTCACCACCAGAAGCGGCCTGATTCAGTCCGTACATGCTTTCGCCCGGTCTCCTCTGGGCCCCTACTTCTTGGCTGCCATGGCTGTAACATTGGCCGGCTCCGTGGCGCTTTTCTACAGTAGACGGCGACTCCTGTCGACACCGGGAGCATCAGATGAGCTTCTCTCGCGGGAGGGGATGTTCACGTTGACGCTGATCCTCTTTCTCACCATCACTGGCTCTGTGCTGATCGGCAGCCTCCTACCAACACTCACACAGGCCCTCACGGACACTCGATTCGAGGCCGGACCGGCATGGTTCGATCGTGTCACCGGCCCACAGTTCGCCGCCTTGGTATTGGTTATGGGCGTCTGTCCGCTCCTGGGCCGGGCAGCTGGAGCACTGCGAAGACTCAAGCGTCACGGGCTCCCCACGCTGGCTGGCGGGATCCTCTTGCCCCTCGTAGGTTTCTTGTCGGGTTTCAACCGTCCCGTATCACTGCTGGGATTCGCGGTGGTGGGCTTCGCTGGAGGGACAGCGCTAGCGGAGATCGGTCGCGGCATCTTGAGACGGACACGACAAGGGGAAGGCGCGTTTCAAGCTGTTTGGCGAGTGTTCGACCAGAACCGCCGTCGCTACGGAGGCTACATGGTCCACCTCGGCGTGATCCTCATGGCCATCGGGGTGATCGGCACACGCATGTATCCTTTCGAGACCGAAGCCGTGTTGGCATCCGGTCAATCCTTGGAGCTTCAAGGCTATACCCTGACCCTCATTGGTCTGGAGCGAGAGGCTGGCGACGATCGTACATCATCTCAGGCCTCCCTGGCGGTCCATCGTAACGACCAATACCTGAGGACACTCCGTCCCCGAATCGACGAGTACACCGATTTCCATCAGACGGTGGCGGTGCCAGCAGTCAGAACAGGCTTGCGGGAGGATCTCTACCTCATCCTGGCCGGATGGTCAGAGGGAGGCTCGCAGGTCACACTGAAGATCATGATCAACCCGTTGGCCTCCTTCCTTTGGCTCGGCGGACTCATCTTTATGGCTGGGGGAGCCCTGGCGCTGTGGCCGCAGGCACGGGCAGTGCGAGTGACGGCCGCGGAGGCTCGACGGAGAAGAGCGTGGAATACCGCCGGCTTGGTGGTCGGCCTGATCTTGCTTGGCCTAGCCGCGTGGGCGATGTGGGGGAGCACCCAGAGCTCGATCGCATCCGTGGGGCCTGCCCTGAGCCTGCGGAAGGGGCTCGAAGGGCGTCAATCTGAAGGTACACCAGTCGCCCAATCGAGCGGGAGGCCGCGGGTGGGTGAGCCGGCGCCAGCGATCAGCGTCGAGCTGCTCGATGGATCGACATTCAGTCTCTCAGATCTCGACGATCAAGCAGCGGTCATAAACTTCTGGTCACCCGACTGCCAGCCCTGCATAGACGAGCTCCCTGATTTGCAGGCTGTCTGGGAAAGCCACCGAGGCCAGGACCTGGCCTTCGTCGGGATCAGTCTGCCAAATCTCGCAGACGACGTGCAAGAGACGATCTCCGAGCTCGGGGTGACCTACCCGATGGCGCTCGACACCGCCGCCCCCGTAGCGTACGGCATCACGGGCGTCCCGGAGACATTCGTGATAGGTCCGCAAGGACAGGTGGCCTACGTGCACATTGGCCCGGTAAGTGCCGATCGACTGCGTGATGAACTGGATGCTTTGTCGGCTCAGTGAAGGGCTTACGATGAGTATTGGCTCAGTGTTGGTTGGCATCAGCGTGCTAGCAGTTTTAGCGGCCTACCTGGCCCGACCGTTCCGTGCGACTGCACCTGGGGACACGGATCGGGCGATTGAGGCTTGGGTGGCGAGAATACAGGACCAAGGGTACGACGTGACAGACCGGCCTCCACGTACACAAGCAACTGAGAGTATGCGGCCTGAAGAAGGAGCATCGGCTGACCACGTCTTGAACTTCTGCCCCCAGTGTGGGCGACGCGTCGACAGGCATGATCGGTTCTGTTCCGGATGTGGAGCGCGTTTGCGGAGGGACGGGACATGAACCCGCTGAGATCCGAAGGACAGCCAAGTCACCTTGCCCGTGTGGCGACGCTGCTGGTTCTTGTCCTGCTCGCTGGACTGTTCATTCCCTGGACGGCGCCTACCGAAGCCCAGGGAGGTACTGTGACGGGCACAGTGGTGAACGGCACGCCCGATGGAACAATACCCAATGACTTGACCATCACGCTCCATGTGTTTTCGGGCATGGACGAGACCGCTACGTACACGACGACGGTGACGCCAGAACTTGCGTTTCGCTTCGAGGGAATCTCGTTCAATGAGGGGGACACCTTAGTTGCCCGAGCAGTCTATCGCGGGGTCACCTACGTCTCCGAGTTCACACCCATCGAGGAGGATGAGCAGGAGGTCTCCCTTCCCCTGACGATCTACCAAACCACCGAAGATCCCGCCAACGTGGCGATCTCCCAGCTGCACCTGTTCGTGAATAGGGTCGGCCAGCAAATCCAGGTCGGTACGTACGCCGTGATAGGTAACACGGGCAACGCCACCTACGTTGGATCGGAGGATGCCTCAACTGAGGATCAACCATCTGCGCGGACAACGTGGTCAGCCAAACTGCCCGGCGACGCTGATAACTTACAGTTCGAAACCGGTGAATTGGGGGCGCGTTTTGTTGCTCTGGAGGACGGCTTCGGGGACACACGAGCCATCCCGCCGGGAGGGGCAAGTGTGGAGACATCCTTCACGTACGAGCTTCCCTTCCGGGAAGGGGTCGAGACTGCGCAGTCCTTCGATATCCCCGTACGGGCCGCGGTGCTGGTGCTGCCGGAGGGTGAGTGGGCACTGGAGGGCCCTGAGATTTCCTCTCAGGGTACGCTCGACACGCAGATGGGTGCTGCCCTGTCGTACACCGCAGGCCCTCTAGGCGCTGGTCAGCCCTTGGCGTTCACGATCGTTCCCCGAGCTGCAGCCACCGGGGCTGGTTCGAACGGGGCCCAAGCCGGTTCCTCAGACAACCTGGTGCTCGGTATCGCCGCCCTCGTGGCAGCCGCTATGGCGGTCACTCTTATGTGGCGCTCGCCCTCGCCGGGTGCCGTTCCGGCCGAGGTCAAGGATCAGATCCATGCCATTGCCAGCTTGGATCGAGAGTTCGAGAAGGGCAGACTACCTGAGCAGTCGTATCGGAAGCAGCGACAGTCGCTGAAGGAACAGGTGCATCGGGCATTATCAGGCGAGCGTCAGTGATCGAAACCCAAGGGCTCACCAAGACGTTTGGACCGCGCACGGCGCTGGACGACGTCAACCTATCGGTTGACAGCGGTGAGTTCATCGCGCTGGTGGGCCCGAACGGGGCTGGGAAGACCACTTTGATGCGGATCCTGGCCACGCTGAGCCGCCCCAGCTCCGGGACGGTGCACATCGCTGGCCTCGATCTTCTCTCTGACGGCGAGCAGGTTCGGCGACACATCGGCTTTCTCTCGCACCGGACGCTGTTGTACGATGATCTGACCGCCGAGCAGAACCTGCGCTTCTACGCTCGTATGTACGATGTAGACCGTCCACGAAAGGCGACCGAGACGAGAAAGGGCCGTAGCTGCGCCCGGATCAGCGAGCTGCTCGAGCGCGTGGGACTGGCGGCCCGCCGATCCGATCTGGTGCAGACGTTCTCTCGGGGGATGAAGCAACGACTCGCCGTCGCCAGGGCCGTGCTCCATCGCCCCCAGATTCTGCTCCTCGACGAGCCCTACACGGGGCTCGACCCTCAGGCCATCGGCACGCTCAGGGATCTGCTGGCAGAACTCGCCGGCGAGGGATGCACGATTCTATTGACCACGCACCGTCTGAACCGGGCCCTTTCTACCGGGAGACGGATCTTGGTTCTCCACCAAGGGCAGCTCGTCTACGACCAGCCGCGCGACGCCGTGACGCCGAGGATGTTCCTCGATACCTATCGTGCCATCACCACATAGAAGCAGTCGTAGGGGAGATGCGCTGTGAGCTTCGTTAGCAAGGTGCTGGCGATTGTGTGCAAGGATCTATCCGCCGAGCTCCACACCAAGGAGGTGATCAGCGCTATGCTGGTCTTCTCCACCCTGACGTTGCTCATCTTCAGCTTTGCGCTCGATCTTCGGGGAGCGATGGCGGAAGCAGCCGCTCCAGGGGTGCTTTGGACCACAATTGCCTTCGCCGGGACGTTAGGACTCAGCCGGTCCATGGCGCGGGAGGAACAGAGCGGATGCATCGACGGATTGCTGCTGGCGCCAGTGGATCGCACAGCCATCTTCTTCGGCAAGACACTGGGCAACCTGGTCTTCATGGCCTTGGTGGAGGTGGCCTTGCTGCCCTTGTTCTCAGTGTTCTTCGATGTGCCGTTGGTTCGTCCACAGGTCCTCCTGGTGCTGGCTCTGGGGACCGTGGGGTATGGCGCCGTGGGCACACTTCTGGCGGCTATCGCTGTCAACACCCGAGCTCGCGAGGTGATGCTCCCCGTGCTGCTACTCCCTCTGGCCGTTCCTGTGCTGATCGCCGCTGTGCAAGCGACCAGTGGGCTGGTCGAGGGGGCTACGCTCAGCGAGGTTGGCGGCTGGACGCGCATCCTAGTCGTCTACGATCTGGTGATCGTGGCCGTCTCGCTCTTGACGTTCGGTTTCGTGGTGGAGGACTAGAGAGCAACAGTCGTGAGTAAAGGAGAGAATATGTCGACTTCGAACGTGCCGGACTCGACCCAAGATTTCGATTTTCTAGGGCTTCTTCTGGCAGGAACGAGCGGCATCTTGATCATCGTTGCGCTGGGTATGGCCTTCCTGTACGCTCCGCGCGAGCTGACCATGGGCGATGTGCAACGCATCTTCTACTTCCACGTAGCCTCCGCCTGGGTCGGGTTCTTCGGCTTCTTCATCACCTTCTTGGCTGGCATCGCGTACCTGATCGGCGGCCGGCGCTCGTGGGACATCCTGGGATTGTCCTCGGTGGAGGTGGGCTTGCAGTTCATCACCATGACCGTTGTCACCGGCATGCTGTGGGCCAAGCCAGTGTGGGGCACCTACTGGAGTTGGGAGCCGCGCCTGACCATCTCGGCCGTACAATTGCTGATCTACGTTGCCTACAGCATGCTTCGGGCATCCATCACCAGCCCGGAGCGCCAGGCGCGTTTCTCCGCCGTCTACGGTATCGTGGCCTTTGTCACCGTGCCGCTTTCCTGGTTCGCCATCCGGTGGTGGCGCACCATACACCCCGACATCCTCACCGGGGGAGAGGCGATGGCCATCACGCCCCGCATGGTCCAGACGCTGGTGGCGAGCATCGCGGCGTTCACCGTGCTCTACGGCACGCTGCTGCGACAGCGGATGCGGCTGGAGCGGGCTAGCGACGCGCTTACCCGCCTACGGCTCAAGATGGAACGAAGAAGCCTGCTCAGTTCATAGCGAAGGAGTTTAACCGTGTCCGTTTATCTAGTAGCTGCCTATGCCGTTTTCTGGGCATTGACATCGATCTTCATCCTCTCGCTGTGGGCGAGACAGCGACGCATAGAGCGCGACATCGAAGCCCTTAAGCAGCACTTGGAGCGCGGGTCGCCAAAGAACGCGTAGTCTCCACGACATTCCCCAAGAGCAGAAGAGCAACCCGGGTCCCTCTCAGCGGCTACGGGGCTTCCCAGGTGGCTCTGTCGCACGGACAGGAGATGGCGATTGGTCAGGCGGACACGGGCGCAGGCCGAGTACGGACAGACGAAACCAGCAATTGAGCGGCGCTGATTTTACAAGATAAACGTTGCGTATATCATTGAAATAGGCTACAATACAGCAGGTCGAAATAGACGTTGATCGTCGAGAGGAGTAGAACACGATGACTGAGTACACACGCAGGAAGTTTCTCCGTCGAGCGGCGGTTAGCCTGGGCTTGCTGACCAGTGGCTGGTTGCTCCCCGGCTGCTCCGGGGAGGAGCTTGTGACGCCTTTCCCATCGCCTACACCGGTTCCTCCAACGCCTCCGGCGGTAGCTACCGGGGAGCCGTCCGGCGACACCGCCCAACCCACTGTGACGAGCACACCCGGCGAAACAGAGGTCCCAAGGCCAACCGCGACGCCAGAACGTTCTCTGGCTCAGCCAGATCTGGTCGTGGCACGCGGAGGAGAACCAGAGGAGATGGTGCGGCGAGCCTTAGCTGCGCTGGGCGGCATGGAGCAGTTCGTCAAGGCTGGTGACCACGTGGTCATCAAGCCCAACATCTGCGTGGCCTATCATAGCTATGAGTACGCAGCTACCACCAATCCATGGGTTGTTGGCGCCTTGGTCAAGCTGGCGCTGGAGGCCGGGGCAGGTCAAGTTCGGGTCATGGACTATCCCTTCGGCGGCAGCGCGGAGCAGGCCTACGTTAAGAGCGGCATCCAGGAGCAGGTCGAGAAGGCTGGGTCACAGATGGAGACCATGACCCGGTTCAAGTTCGTCGACACAGAGATTCCTGCAGGGCTCGACCTTCAGCGCTGCAAGATCTACGACGGTGTTCTGAAAGCTGACGTGGTGATCGACGTCCCCATCGCCAAGCACCACGGGCTGGCAAGGCTCACCCTCGGGATGAAGAATCTGATGGGCGTCATCTACGATCGGCCCGCCATGCACCGCAACTTGGGGCAGCGCCTCGCCGATCTGAGCAGCCGGGTGCGGCCCACGTTGACGGTCGTCGACGCGGTGCGGATGTTGATGGATCACGGACCCACCGGCGGCAAACTGGACGACGTGAAGAAGGCAGACACCATCATCGCCAGCTCGGATATCGTGGCGGCCGACAGTTACGCGGCAACGCTGTTTGGCCTCAGGCCAGATGAGCTTGCCTACGTACGCGCGGGCACGGAGATGGGCTTGGGACGTGGCGACTTGGAGAGCCTGAGGATCGAGGAGATCAGCGTTGGTGGATAGGGAGGGGCTTCGGCAGTGGTGGCCCCCAAGCCGTTGGATGACGTTGCGATGGGTCGGAATTCGACGCGTCATCCAGGTGCTGGCCTTCGTGGGGTTTCTGATGCTGTTCATCTGGTCGCGACGAGGAGGTTGGCCCGCGTCGCTGGTCAACGCGCCCATGCGACTCGATCCACTGGCTATGCTGGCGCATCTGTTGGCCAGCCGCACCTTTCTGGCCAGCTCGGCGCTGGCGCTCAGCGTCGTCCTGCTGACTTTGGTGGCGGGTCGCGTCTGGTGTGGTTGGCTTTGTCCTTTGGGCACGCTGCTGGATTGGATCCCACTGCGAAACTGGCGCCGACACCAAGTGCAAGTACCCGACGGCCTGCGGGGCGTCAAGTACGGGTTGCTGTTGACGATCCTTGTGGCAGCCATCTTCACCAATCTGACGCTCCTGGTCCTCGATCCGCTGACGATTCTATTTCGCACACTCTCGACCGCCGTCTGGCCCGCCGTCGATCAGCTGGTGACAGCGGCAGAGACAGCGCTGTACAACATACCGCTCCTGCAGCCGGCAGTAGCGGCCTTTGACGCGCGTGTCCGTCCCGTGGCTCTGCCGATTGAGCCTGTCTTCTATCGCTACACGCTGTTGTACGCCGGTTTCTTCGTCGCCGTGGTGGCGACGAACCTCCTGGCGTCGCGCTTCTGGTGCCGTTATCTTTGCCCACTTGGCGCCCTACTGGGTCTGATCAGCAAGATCGGATTGGTGCGCCGCCAGGTGACCCATCGCTGTACCGAGTGCGGGGCCTGCGAGAGCGTCTGTCCGACCGGCGCTATTCAACGCGAGAGGAGCTTCACCAGCGATCCGGGCGAGTGTACGATGTGCATGGCGTGCTCAGCAGCGTGTCCTGCCGAGGCTATCAAGTTCCCTGCCGGTGCCCCCGCGCCAAGGTGGCGCGCCTACGACCCCGATCGGCGCCACCTCTTGACGGCGCTGGGCGCCTCTATTGCAGGCGTCGGCCTCTTTGGAAGCAATCTCCTGGCTGCGCGTGACCACTCGCGGCTCATTCGGCCGCCAGGCGCGCGGGAGAACGACCTGTTGAACAAGTGCATCCGGTGCGGCGAGTGCAACCGCGCCTGCCCTACCAGTGCCATCCAGCCGGCGGTATCCGAAGCCGGTCTGGAGGGTGTGTGGACGCCGGTGCTGGTGCCGCGGGCCGGATACTGCGACTACTCCTGTAACGCCTGTGGGCAGGTCTGCCCGGTGCAAGCGATTCCTCCGCTAAGCCTGGAGGACAAGCGACGACGCGTCATCGGCAAGGCCTACATTGACGAAAACCGCTGCATCGCCTGGGCTGACAATGAGGATTGCATCGTCTGCGAGGAGATGTGCCCGGTGCCGGACAAAGCGATCGTACTGGACGAAACCGCGGTGCTCGACGCCGAGGGTTCACGCGTGATGGTCCAGCGTCCGACGGTCATTCGAGAGCGATGCATCGGCTGCGGCATTTGCGAGTATAAGTGCCCTGTCAACGGCGAGGCAGCCATCCGCGTCTACGTGCCTCCGGAGGAGTGCGGAGATCTCTCCTTCTGAACTGGTCCACGGCGCGCGAACGCGCTCCCAGCGTGGGAAAAACCAGCGCCGTCATTCCGACCGGCCTGTCCTAGCCTTGTCGAGGGACGCGAAGGAAGACATAGCGGCCCTGGATAGGTCCCGGTACGTTGACTTCCGCTGACGGTCGTTGGCATCCTGGCTTTCAATCCCGTGCCCGTTGTGGTATACTTGTGTCCGGTCGTGGCGCCTCGTGGCCGATTGCCAAGTCAATCTATACCGTGGAGGAGTTGACAATGAATCACTTTCTTAGTCTGGTCGAGCTCACTCCTGAGGGGTTCCGGCATCTGCTGGAGCTCGCCGTGGACCTCAAGGAGGCATGGAAGGACGGGGGCAACCAGCCTCTGCTCAGGAACAAGACCCTGGGCATGATCTTCCAGAAACCGTCGTTGCGCACGCGTGCCTCGTTCGAGATGGGCATGATCCACCTCGGGGGACAAGCACTGTATTTCTCCCCGTTTGAGATTCAGTTAGGCGAGCGGGAGAGCGTAGCCGACGTTTCTCGGGTGTTCTCCCGCTACGTTGACGGGATCATGGCCCGCGTCTTCGCGCACGACGACATCGTGACGTTGGCGAACTACTCTAAGGTGCCAGTGATCAATGGCCTATCCGACTACAACCACCCTTGTCAGGCTCTGTCTGATTTCCTGACCATCGTCGAGAACAAGGGTTGGGACCTGAACGGGAAGAAGCTGGCGTTCCTTGGCGATGGCAACAATGTCTCCACATCGCTCCTGTTCGGGGCCGCCTTGATGGGTTTGGACTTCGCTATCGCGAATCCGCCAGGGTACAATCTACCCGACGAGGTGTGGACCGAAGGACAGCGACTAGCCGCCTTGACCGGCAGTCAACTAATGGCGACGCACGATCCAGCCCAGGCGGCCGCCCACGCGGACGTGGTCTATACCGACGTCTGGGCCTCAATGGGAGAGGAAGACGAAGCCCAAGAACGGGCTCGCATCTTCGAGCCCTACCAAGTCAACAACACGCTCCTCCGGGAAGCCAGAGAAGACGTCATCGCCATGCACTGCTTGCCCGCCCACCGCGGACAAGAGATCACGGACGAGGTTTGTGATGGGCCTCATTCAGTCCTATGGGATCAGGCGGAAAACCGCATGCACGCCCAGAAGGCCATCCTAGTCGACCTGATGGCCCAGGACAGGGCATGAGCTAATGATCGACTCCACGGCTGATCTCGATTCATGATTGCTGATCTCTTCTGGTACCTAGAGAGGCTCGGATGGACCGATGCTGTTGACATCGTCCTTGTAGCGTTCATCTTTTTCTGGCTTCTCTACCTAGTTCGCGGCACCCGAGCGGTTCCCCTGTTGCGCGGCGTTGTCTTTCTCGTCATCGTCGTGGTACTCCTCAGCGGTTTCATTGAATTGCTCGCCTTTGGATGGTTGATCGAGCGTGCCCTGCCGGCGCTGCTCGTCGCGGTTCCCGTGGTCTTCCAGCCGGAGCTGCGCCGCGCGCTAGAGCAGCTCGGACGCCCAGGAGCTCTCTTCGGGTGGCGAACTGGAGACCGAGAAACGCTTCAACGTGCGCTTTCCGCGATCACGCATGCAGCCGAAACATTGGCCGACCGGCACCACGGCGCGCTCATCGTGCTGGAGCGACAGACTGGGCTCCAAGAATTTGTCGAGAGTGGCATCCACCTAGACGCCGACGTGTCCTACGAGTTGTTACTCACCATATTCAATCCGGCAACAACCTTGCACGATGGAGCGGTCATCGTCCGCGAGGGGCGCGTGGTAGCCGCCGCCTGTGTGCTGCCGTTGTCGACCGCCTTCCTCGCCGATCGACAGCTTGGTCTACGCCACCGCGCGGCGATCGGCGTCACGGAGGAGAGTGACGCAATCAGCGTCGTCGTCTCAGAGGAGCGAGGATCCATCTCGATCACGCACAATGGGCGCATCATCCGTAATCTCGACGCCAAGCGTCTGCAGAAGGTGTTGCGCGCCTTCTATCAGCCGGTCCTGGAGCGGAACAGGCCGGCTTGGATGGCGCAGCTGCGACAACTGCTGGGAGGAGGATCGTGAAACAGGCAGCTCGATGGGTGATAGGCAACCTCCCACTGATGGTGATGGCGCTCCTCTTGGCTGTTCTAGCCTGGTTCGTGGCGCTGGAACAAGCTAATCCTACTGTGGAAAGGATTTACCCGCAGCCGCTGCCGGTGTCGCTCAGCGAGCCGCCGGAAGACATGCTGGTCGTGGGGAGCTTCGACGAACGCGTCCAGGTCACCCTGCGAACGACGGACTCCGTGTGGAACTCCCTGGAGCCGGACGATTTCGAGGTGACAGCCGACCTCGGCGGCCTCGGCCCTGGCACCCACGAGGTGCCTGTGGAGGTCAGTCTGGAGCAGGAGCCCTCGCGAATACTCAGCAGAGAGCCAGCCACGGTGGAGGTTGAGCTTAGCTCCCGGGCAAATCGGATTGTGCCGGTGCACGTGGAGGTCGAGGGCTCACCGCCGGTCGGCTACGTGTCTCGTTCGCCCGTTCTACAACCGAGGGACGTGACGGTGAAGGGTCCAACGGATTACGTGACCCGGGTGGTGGAAGCCTTCGCAGCGATGTCCATCGAGGCAGCTCAGGAAGACGTACAGGAGACGCTCTCACTCCGACCGCGGGACAGCGACGGAGATTCGGTGCCCTACGTCTCTCTAGCCCCGGAGACGGTGGACATTACAGTCCCCATCGAGCCGTCTGGATACCATAGTACATTGGCCGTCAAGGCGGTGCTCACTGGTGAAGTCGCCTCCGGCTATCGTATCACCGATATCTCCATCGACCCGCCCACGGTGACCATTTTCGGCAACCCCGCGGATCTTGCTGCCCTTGAGGAAGGGTTTATCGAAACCAAGCCGATCAACGTGGCGAGCGCGCAGGGGGACGTGGTCGTTCGTCCTGGTCTCAGTGTGCCGCCCAAGATCACGGTCGTGCCAGGTCAGCAGGTGGAGGTGAAAGTATCGATCGAGGCCCTCCAGAGCAGCTTGACCATCACAAGCACTCTGGAGGTGCAAGGCCTCGGCACTGGCTTATCGGTCACGCTTTCGCCGGAAGTAGTGGAGGTGGTTCTCAGTGGTCCCTTGCCCAGGCTGGAATCGCTGGGACCTGACGATGTGCGCGTTGTTCTGGACTTGTTCGGTTTGCCAGAAGGCACCCACCAGATCGAGCCGGAGATCGTCACGCCAGAGGAGATAATGGCTCAGAGTCTGATTCCCGCCACGATACAGGTGAGGATTGCCGAGACGCCACCTCCTACCGCCCTCCCGCAGGGAACGATAACATCCACAGTGACGGCTCCCGTCACGAGCACCGGAACGATTACACCGTGATAAGTAACGTCGGCGAGCACTCCGGACGTTCCAGCCCGCACCGCCTCAAGCCAGTCGTCGCTCTGGTGGGACGTCCCAACGTGGGGAAATCGACCCTATTCAACCGGATGGTAGGCAGACGCGTAGCGGTGGTGCACGAGGAGCCTGGCACCACCCGGGACAGGCTGTATGCGGACGCAGAGTGGAACGGGCTCGCGTACACGGTGATAGACACAGGTGGGCTTGAGCTGCTGCCGGAAACCGTGGCCTCAGGCCGTCGCCCGGGGCCGGAACGGGTGCTGGCGCAGGACTCGGCGCCATACATCGCTATGATGCGGAACCAGGCAGAGTTGGCGATGGAAGAAGCGGATGCCATCGTCTTCGTCACCGACGCTATCGGCGGTTTGACGGCCGGCGACGAAGAGGTGGCTGAGGTGCTAAGGCGGGCCGATTGTCCCGTATTCCTGGCCGCCAACAAGGTAGACAACGATCGCCTTCGGCACGATGCGATGGAGTTCTACGCGCTTGGTCTAGGCGACGTCTACCCCATCTCTGCTTACCACAGTATCGGAGTGGCCGATCTGCTCGATGAGGTCATCGGCGCGCTCCGAGAGCAGCTAGAGCACCGGCGGCCGCACCCCGTTGAGACGGAAGCTGAAGACAGAGGTGTTGAGATCGCGATTGTCGGACGCCCGAATGTAGGCAAGTCGTCGCTGCTGAACCAGCTGCTGGGCGAGGAGCGTGTGATCGTCAGCTCGGTGCCTGGCACCACACGCGACGCCGTCGATACCTATCTGGAGTGGGAAGGAACCCCCGTCACGTTGATCGACACTGCCGGCATCCGTCGTCGAGGTAAGGTAGCCCGTGGGGTCGAGTATTACAGCGTCTTGCGCGCGATGCGCGCTATCCGGCGGGCTGACGTCGCTCTGCTCGTGATCGATGGCTACGAGGGTGTCCGAGCACAGGATACGCACATCGCAGGCGCGATCCTGGACGAATGGGCCAGCGTCGTCGTGTTGATCAACAAGTGGGATCTGGTGGAAAAGGACACAGATACCGTCATCGAGTATACTGAGTGGGTACGCGAGGCCCTGCAGTTCCTCGACTACGTGCCGGTGCTGTTCATCTCGGCACTCACCGGTCAACGCGTCCATAAGGTTCTGCCCACCGCCCTCGCGGTATGGGAGGCGCGCTTCCATCGGATCAGGACGAGCGAACTCAACCGCATGGTGCAAGACGCGGTGGCTCGTCATCAGCCACCGAGCCGGCGAGGGAGACGACTCAAGATCTACTACGCCAGTCAGCCGGAAGTGGATCCACCAACCTTCGTATTCCACGTGAACGACCCGAGTCTAATGCACTTCAGTTATGAACGATATCTGGAGAACCAGATCAGGAAGGCCCATCCGTTTCTAGGAACCCCGGTTCGCTTGCTCTTTCGCCCGCGCACGCGACCCCGTTCGGACGAAGAGCGGTAGGATCCAGGAGCCCGAAGGGTGGAGACGCCGCCCTTGCCGCGCTACCGTGCCGTTCATGCTACCAGAGGCTGCTCCAAACGACGCCTGAACCATGGGACAGCTGCTCACTCCCGTCGTGTAGCGCGGGCACATCGGCGGCTTTGCCGAATCTCTGACACCTGGCGCGGCAGTCCGAGGGGTACGCTGGGGAGCACGCGCCGCCTGGACAGCGAACGCCGCCCATCAGCGCCAGCAGCAAGGAGACCATGATGTGAAAATGGGGAGATGCCCCGGAGAGGAGTCGAACCTCCACGCCCTTGCGGGCACAGGCCCTCAACCTGCCGCGTATGCCTATTCCGCCACCGGGGCAACTGCCGAGTATTATACCGCGGACAGCTCACTTGTCAACTTTCGTTACGAACGCCTGGTCCCTGTCGCTGGTCCCACCACAGGACACTTGCACCGCAGGTGACAGCAAGGTCAATACGGCGCGACCAATCTTCGAGACATCATAGTAGAAGGCATTGAAGGACCGGCGATCAACTTGTTAAGGAGGATAAGCTGGTGAGAATCGTGCTCGATGCGATGGGCTCAGACAACTACCCGGTCCCAGATGTTGCCGGCGCAGTAGAGGCAGCTCGGGAATGGCCAGACGACCAGATTGTTCTGGTAGGGCGACAGGAGATGATCAACGAGCACCTGGAAAGTCTTGACACGACAGGCCTTCATCTCGAGCTCGTCGATGCCGCCGAAGTCATCGAGATGAATGACGAACCTGCTTGGGCAGCACGGGAGAAGAAGGCGTCCTCGATGCACGTCGGGATGCAGCTCGTTCGTGATGGACAAGCGGATGCCTTCGTCAGTGCGGGGAACACCGGCGGCGTTCTGACGGTGGCGACGTTGCACACGCTGAAGCGCATTCGGGGCGTCAAGCGCCCAGCTCTCGCTGCCATCGTACCGTTGCCGGCTGGGCAATTCGTCACCCTCGATATCGGGGCCAACGCCGACTGCAAACCGGACTACCTGCTTCAGTTCGCTGTGATGGGCTCTGTGTACGCTAGGGCTGTTTTGGACCGCGCAGAGCCTCGCCTGGCGCTTCTCTCCAACGGAGAGGAGCGCGGCAAGGGGAACCAGTTGGTGAAGGAGACAACGAAGCTGCTGGAAGAATCTGAGCTAGCGTTCCTCGGCAATGTAGAGCCCAAGGAGGCCTTGGCGTGCCACGCCGACGTGGTGGTGCACGACGGCTTCACGGGGAACGTCTTCATCAAGACCGTCGAATCCACGGCCAGCATGCTGAACCGGCTCATTCGAGACGAGATCACGTCTGGGCCGATCACTGCCATCGGGGGATTGCTGGCCAAGCCGGCCTTCAAGCGCGTAGCAAAGTGCGTGGATCCTTTCGAGATTGGAGGCGGCCCGCTTCTAGGCGTCAACGGGGTGGTGATCGTCGCCCACGGGCGTTCCAATGCTCGCGGGATCAAGAACGCCATCAGGCAAGCACGTCAAGCCGTACAGGGAGGCGTGGTGGAGGCCATTCGCACCGGCCTGGCGTAGAGGTGGGCTCAGGTCGGGCGAAGTAAGACACGGGATCGACAGGCGCGCGCCTGATCACCGATAAGCGATGCTGTGCGTGCAGCGTCAGACAACGATGGAGAGGAGGACGTAGGAGAGTATGAAGGAAGGGAGACGGGTCGTGGTGACGGGCGTAGGCACCATGACGCCCCTTGGATTGACGCTGAGGGAAACATGGCCTCGCCTGCTGGCAGGAGAGTCGGGTATCGACTCGATCCAGCAGTTCGACGCCTCAGATCTGCCATCGCAGATCGCCGGTGAGTTGAAGGGCTTCGATCCAACAGATTACATAGAGTACAAGGAAGCACGCCGTATGGCCCGCTGCTCCCAAGTGGCCGTTGCCACGGCACAGGAGGCGTTGGCGGATGCGGGACTTGAGCTGCCCCTGGAGAGAGAAGAACGTGTCGGCACGTTGATCGGGAGCGGCGTGGGGGGGTACGAGCGTGCCATCGAGGGAGTCGATAGTTTCCGCGAGAAGGGGCTACGGCGAGTGAATCCCTTCGACCCTATCGCCATGCTCATCAACATGCCTTCCCACCACGTGAGCTACTGGTCGGGCGCCAAGGGTCCCATTAGCACAGTTGTCGCTGCTTGCGCCACGGGAACCCAGGCCATCGGCGAGGGTGCGGAGCACATTCGACGCGGAGCTGCAGACATCATGATATGCGGTGGCGTCGATGCGATGATCCACTTCACACTCATGGTTGGATTCTGTGCCATGCGGGCTCTATCGACGCGCAACGGCGAGCCAGAGCGCGCTAGCCGCCCCTTCGATGTCGATCGCGACGGTTTTGTCCTCAGCGAAGGCGCGGGAGTGTTTATCCTGGAGAGCCTCCAGCACGCCCGGGGGCGCGGTGCGACGATTCGCGCCGAGGTCTTGGGGCATTCCTCCTCCTCGGACGCCTTTCACGTGGCGCAGCCCGATCCCGAGGGGGAGGGAGCGAGCCGGGCCATGGCCTGGGCACTGGAGGATGCTGCCGTGACGCCCAGCGATGTGGACTACATCAACGCTCACGGCAGCGCCACCCCGATCAGCGATCCTGTAGAGACGATTGCCATCAAGCGCACCTTTGGCGATCGCGCATACGACGTGCCCATCAGCTCCACAAAGTCGATGCTCGGTCACGCCATGGGCGGGGCGGGGGCGATTGAGGCCGCGGTCTGCGTGCGCACAATTGAAACAGGCATGATTCACCCGACGGCGAATCTCGACCAGCCCGATCCAGCGTGCGACTTGGATTACGTGCCAGAGGGTGCGAGAAAGGCCGACGTTCGCGTCGCCCTATCGAATTCCTTTGGACTAGGAGGACAGAACGCCTGCCTGGTGCTAGGGCGATTTGAGGAGTAGGCCATGCGAGTTATTCGCGACGAACGACGTGTCGAGGTACTCAGTTCTATCGGTCAGTACGCAAGCTTAGGCGGCCTGCTCATCCTGCTGGTCGGCCTCGTCGTCTCTTTTGTGAGGCCGACCTGGATGTTGCCCGTCGTGGTCAGCACGGCCCTGGGCTTCATCCTGTCCGTTGTCGGTGGCTTCTTCGCCGATCGCTACGCCGGTTCGCTGGCCCATCACAAGGCCCTGGCAGAGGTGCTCAAGGGATTGGACTATCGCCACGCGCTGCTGCAGTACGTGCTTCCCGCTGACCATGTCCTGCTGGAACCAGGCGGATGTACCGTGTTTGTGGTCAAGTCGCAGGGTGGCAAGGTAGTCTATGAAGACGGGGACCGCGGCAAGTGGAAACATCAACAGCGGGGAAAGATCTTCCGCCGGCTGGTGGGGCAAGCGGGTGTGGGTAGGCCAGACAGGGAGGCTCTGGCTGAGGTGGAGCGACTTCAGGACCACCTGTCCGAAAGACTGGAGGAGGCAGGCCGGGTCCCTGTGCGCGGTGCCATCGTCTTCGTCAACGAGGACGTCCAGCTGGAGGCTGACGAGTCTCCGGTGCCGGCCTTGTACCGCAAGAAAGTCAAGGACTGGCTGCGTGGACCGGGACAGCGGCAGCCCCTATCCGAGGCGCTGCAAGCACAGCTGGCCGAGGCCCTCGGCGTGGCAGATGAAGAACAGGATGAGATGTAGACTCATCGAGACTGGGGCGGAGGCGCAATAGCCATATGGGCAGACGGCCCAACCGAGTCTGTTGGTTGGGCCGTCTCGCGTCACCTACGGATCAGTTGCCTAGCCCTTGATAACGCCCAGGGGTTCCAGACGCGCCACCTTGTGCGCGATACCCAGCCCGTGCACCGTCTCGACCACGTGACTGACGTCCTTATAGGCTAGCGGCGCCTCCTCCGCCAATCCTTTCATGCTGGATGCGCGGACGGCGATGCCCTCTTGCTCAAGCGCGTCGCGCAGGTCATGTCCCCAGACCTTCTTGCGGGCCGCCGTACGGCTCATGGTGCGTCCTGCGCCGTGGCAGCTCGAGCCAAAGGTCAGCTCCATAGCCCTTTGCCGTCCGACCAGCACATAGGATGCCGTCCCCATCGACCCTGGTACCAGAACAGGTTGCCCAACCTGGCGATAGTCGGCGGGCACGGCTTCGTGACCAGGCGGGAAGCAGCGGGTAGCGCCCTTGCGATGGATGCAGAGCCGCGCGCTATGCCCATTCACCTGGTGGTCCTCGAACTTGGCGATGTTATGCGCTACGTCGTAGATCTGACGCAGGTCGAAATCCCGCACGTTGCCTGCCAGAACGCGCTCAAAAGCCTCACGCGCGCCCATAGCCAGAACCTGGCGGTTGACGAAGGCGTAGTTGACGGCGCAGGCCATCGCGCCGTAATAGGCCTGCCCCTCGGGCGAGTCGATGGGCGCGCACACGAGCTGACGGTTAGGCAGCCGGATATCGTACTTCTGCACCGCCGACTGGAGTTTCTTCACGTAGTCATCGCAGACCTGATGGCCAAAGCCTCGCGAACCACAGTGGATCTGTACCACGATCTGGCCCTCCCGCAGGCCGAAGGCATCTGCGGCTTCTGGCTCATAGACAGCCCGAACAACGTCCAGCTCCAAGAAGTGGTTCCCTGAGCCCAGAGACCCAACCTGGCTCAAGCCGCGCTCCTTAGCCCGCTGGCTGACCTTGCTGGGATCAGCGCCGTGGAGGCGGCCGTGCTCCTCGGTGTGCTCCACGTCCTTCTGTCGCGCCAGTCCTTGCTTGAGCGCCCACGAGGCGCCATCAGAAAGGAGGTTGTCGAGCTCCCTCTTGTTGACGCGCACCCGCCCGTCGCCACCTAGGCCACTCGGGCAGGACTGGTAAAGCGCGTCCATAAGCTCATCGACAAATGGCTCAATCTCCTCCCAATCGAGGTTGGACGCTAGGAGACGCACGCCGCAGTTGATGTCATAGCCCACGCCCCCTGGCGAGATCACACCCGAGCTGGCATCAATACCGGCCACACCCCCAATGGGAAAGCCATAGCCCTGGTGCATATCTGGCAGCGCCATCGCATACTTGACGATGCCCGGCAGCGTGGCCGTGTTGACCAGCTGCTCGATGCTGCGGTCGCCAAACGCCGCATCAAAGAGCTCCTCGTCGACGAACAGCCGCACCGGCACGCGCATGTCGCCCCGGTAGTCTTTTGGCAGCTCCCACGTGTACTCATCTATCCGCTGAAAGTCGTTCTTGCTGGCCATCTTTCCCCCTTCCAAGGTACCTGGTCGTTCGTCATCTAGGTAGAATCGAAGCCGTCATCATACGTCAAAGACGATGTTGGTCTCGTACTGGTCGGCGGTCCATTCAAGGTTCAGCTCACTGAACGTGACGGCCTTGATGTGAGCCTGGTGCTCCACGATGGGGCCGCCTCGCACAATAGCGCGCAGACTGTGCGATGTGACCCACGAGATGTCGAACTCGACAAATACCACATTCTCTCGCTCGCCAAGGTAAAGCAGCTCGCTCAGCCAGTCGACCAGCAGCATCTCGACGTCCGCAGCCTGCAGCTGGATCTCCATCTCCTCCGTCGGGTCCACGTCCTCGACATCGGTGAGCTGGCACGCCATGCCATAGGCCGCGTTAGCGAAAAGCTCATCAAGAGTGTGCCCCCAGACACGGATGGCGATGTCGGCCGTGTGCTCCACCTCGTCAAACCGTTTGTCGTTCATAATCTTATCCTAACACAGGACAGGTTGTTAATCAAGCTCATTTGACTCACTGTCACTGCATGCTAGAATAAGCAGGTAACAAGCATCGTACTCTCCTCGACGTCCCCGGTGAAGCTGCTCGAAGGTGAATTATGGTCGGTGAGGAAATTGGCAGGTCTCCGATCTCGGAGAAGGCCGACTTGCAGATCGCCTTGCTGGGAGCGCCCACGGTGTCCTGGCGCGGTCAACCTCTGGACGTGCCTCGCCGCCAGGTGCGGGCCCTGTTGTTTGGCCTGGCCGCCACGCTCCAACCGATACCCCGGGAGCGTCTCGGCTTCCTCTTCTGGCCCGACATGCCGGAGTCGGAGGCACGTCGTAACCTCTCCCGCCTGCTCAGCCACCTGCGGGATGCCTTGCCCGATCCGACGGTAGTGCTAACGTCCGGCGACAGCATTGAGCTCGATGCCCGACGGGTGTCCTCCGATGTCGTCACGTTCCGGCGTCTCGCCAGCCGCCGCGACGAGATCGAGCACCTGCGACAGGCTACCCAGCTCTATCGCGGCCCATTCCTGGCTGGTTTCTCTCTGGCAGGGAGTCCGGAGTTCGAGGCCTGGGTGCAGGAGCAGCAGCGCGATTGCGAGCAGCGCTATCTGGAGGTCCTGGCAGTCCTCATCGAGACGCTCACCGAGCGCCGAGCATATGACGAAGCCATCACCTATGCACGGCGCTATCTGGTCATCGATGAGCTGGCGGAGGAGATCCATCGCCGACTGATAACCCTCTATGCTGCCACCGGGGATCGCAGCGCCGCACAGCGCCAGTTTGAGAGCTGTGTCGCCGCCTTGGAGCGCGAGCTCGGCGTCCGCGCCTTACCAGAGACACGCGAGGCCTATGTAAGCGCCCTGAACGGTCGCGACCGACGGGCAATGCGGGCTGGCCCCGCTCTCGCCTGGACGACGTTACCCAGCCTCGACCTGCCTCTGGTAGGGCGCGAGGCGCCCTTCGAAGCGTTGAGCGAAGCATGGAGCTCGGCGTGTGCCGGTCAAGGTCGCGTGGTCCTCATATCAGGCGAGCCCGGTATCGGCAAGTCCCGGCTGATGGAAGCCTTTGCAGCGCGAGTGGGTGGCCGTGCCGTAGTGCTGGTCGCAGCGGGTCGGTGCGGAGATCAGACACTGCCGTACCAGCCTGTCGCTGAGATCCTGCGCTCCCTGCCTGACTGGCAAGCTCTCAGCGCTCCGGGCCACCGGGTGTGGCTTGCCGAGGCCGCGCGCGTTCTACCCGAACTCCGTGAGTTCTTTCCCGACCTCCCCCGGCCGCTGACAGCCGAACCAGACGAGGCTCGCCTGCGCCTGCTGGACGCTCTCTGTCAACTGACCATGCGACTCGCACGCGGACCGCGGCCCCTGCTCATCTGCCTGGACGATCTCCACTGGGCGGACAGCGCCACCTTGGACTGGCTGTCTTGTCTGGCCCGTCATATGGCGGAACAGCGCACCGGGCTTTGCCCCCTCCTCATTCTGGGGGCCTACCGGGTCGAGGAGCGGCACGCCATAGCCGAGCTCCGCCGCCGTCTCCTGCGCCTCGATCTGCTATCCGAGATGGAGTTGAGCGGCCTCAAGCCTGATTCGGTGCTTAAGATCGTGCGTCAGCTAGTCGATGCTCGTCCTGGAATCACACCGTTCTCCCGTCGCCTTCACCGAGCTACGGGAGGCAACCCCTTCTTCCTATTGGAGACGCTGCGTGCACTGCAAGAGGCGGGCCAGCTGAGCGATGATCTCAGCGCTCTCCAGGAGGTTCCGCTGCCTGACTCGGTCCGCCAGGCCATAGAGGCACGCCTAGGACGCGTTGCGCCAAAGGCTCGGCAGGTGCTCGAGGCCGGCGCCATCCTCGGCGCCCCGTTCGATTTCGATCTCGTCCGACGTACAGCAGGGCGGGGCGAGATGGAGACCATCGATGGCCTGGATGCAGCTGTGAGCCGTCATCTCCTCATCGAGGATTCATCAGGCTATCGCTTCCGCCACGCCCTCATCCGACGGACTGTGCACAGGAGCCTGGGTCCTGTGCGCCGCCACCTTCTCCATCGCCGTGCCGCTCGGGCCCTGAAACGCATCGATCCGGGGGCGTCCCTGCGGATCGCCCACCACTTCGAGCTCGGCGGCGAAGAGGAGAAAGCCCTCCACCACTACCAACGCGCCGCCCAGCAGGCCGAGGACCTCTTCGCCTGGCAAGAGGTGGAGGAGATCCAGGGACGCATGCTCGCTTTGCTGGATCGGCTCGATCCCGACCGCTCCCAACTGGAAAATCTCGCCCTGCGCGGTCACATCTTGACCAGTCGCGCTCACGCCCGCTATCTCCAGGGTCGGCTGGAGGATCGGGACACCGATCTAGACGCCTTGGCCGCGCTGGCCGAGGCCAGTGCCGACGAGAACCTGCGCCTGGAGACGTTGGTACACCGGGTCCGCTACCTGAACCTGGATGCGAAGTACAAGGAAGCGCTCAGGCTAGCTGAGGAAGGTCTGGAGCTAGCGGATCGGCTGCACAGCGAGCAGACCAGATCCCGCCTGCTGGCTCAGATCGGCTTCGCTCACTACTTCCTGGGCCAGCCACGGCCCGCGCTGACGGCACTTGAATCCGCTCTGGTGGTGGCCGGGGAAGAGGCCGACCCCGAAATGCGTGGGCGAATCACACACATCCTGGGCTATGTGTCCTTTCACCTGGGAGACTACGCCCGGTCCCTCTCTTATCAGCGAGAGGCGTATGCCTGCCATCAGGCAGTGGATAACCACAATCGCATGGCCTGGGATGGGCTGGACATCGGGGCTTTGCACCTGGAGCTAGGGCGCTTCGCCGAGGCCAGAGAGCATCTGGCTGAACACCTGGCCCTGGCTCGCCGGATCGGGGCTCAGCCAGCCGAGGCCTACGGCTTGACACTGCTGGGTTGCTGGGAACTTCACCGTGGCAGTTATCTCTCCGCCCTCGATCGCTGCCGAGAGGCTCTGTCGATGCAGCGAGACTTGCGCAGCGAGCACGGCAGCACGGCCGCCGAGCTGGGGATGGGATTGGCGCTTCACCGCCTGGGTGAGGTGGCTCGGGCTCGACGTCGGCTGAAGCGGGCCGCCGAACGAGCACGCTCAATCGCTCATCGGCGACGTCTCGCAGAGGCACTGGTTGGGTTGGGGCTGGTGGAAATCGAAGCCGGCCGCCTGGACGTAGCTCATCGCAGCCTGACCGAGGCCGTCGCCGTGGCGCGGGACAGCGAGTGTTGGGAGAGTGTGGCGGCAGGACTGGACGCCCTCGCGCGGGCCGAGCGAAGGCGGGCGAAGATGGACAGGGCGCTGAGTCATGCTCGCGAGAGCACGGAGGTCGCGCAAAGACACAATCTGCCCGTAGGCCAGTCCTGGGCGGAGATGGAAGCGGGCCTCGCGCTCTTTGCCCTGGGTGACCTGGCAGGAGCGCTGGAACACACGGAGCGAGCGGTCGCCAACGTATCGAAGCTCCACGAGGCCTGGATCGGCAGCGAGGAGGTTCATCGCGCCCACGCCCGTGTCCTGGAAGCCTTGGATCGGACCGAGGAGGCGTGCGAGCAACGCCAGCTGGCCGAGGCGGTCATCCAGGCCAAGGCAGATCGTATCCCTGACCCCGAGGTGCGTCGGCGGTATCTCCAGCACGTCACCGTTAGCCCGTCCAGCCCGATCAACTAGCGAGACGCCTGACCAGCCGCACCATCCCCTTCTTCCTTGCGTATTACGCTTCACGTTTCCTCTCTTCCACGTAACTTTCTTGCTTGCCACACAAGACCCACTTCTCAAGACTGATTGCCTTCTTTCCTTTTGTGGACATTTTGTGGAGACCGATGTGGTATCGTGTGATTGCCTCTCATGGGAGCACGTAGGCGCTCACGATGGTATGTAAGCGCTTGACACCGGAGCGGTGCAGCTGCTGACTGCAAGCATCCGGGTGGTCCGAGATACTGGCGAAGTCTAGGTAAGCCTCGAAGGGATGGACCGATGATCGGCGTGTTTCTGGCCAGAAGAGCCATCGCCGGCGCTTACGATGCTATGAACCGCCACGACCTATCGACATTCATGGCAAGCTGGCGGGATCACGGGGTGTTCATCTATCCCGGCGACATCCCCGAGAGCGGCACCTACGAGGGCAGAGATGCTGTCGAAGCCTGGTTCGACCACTTCTTCGAGCAGTTTCCGGAGATCAGATTCGAGCTCCAAGACTTGTGCGTCCGAGACATCTTCGATCTGGCAGGCAACAAGTGATCGCCGTGCAATGGAATCTCCAGCTAACCAACCAAGAAGGACGATCAGGGAAGAACAGCGGCGTATAGGTGGTGACCATCCAGGGCGGCAAGGTGCTCGCGGTAAAGGATTTTCTGTTCGACACCGGCGAAGAGTTTCGGCAGAATTGGGGCGCAGCTTAGCGGGCCGGATCTTGATGAGCTGGTCTTTTCCAGGGACGCGCTAGCGGCTCTTCTGACCGCGCAAGCCTGCCTGCGCCGGTCGCTGCGCCGGGGAGGTTGCTCTCTTCGCCTATGGCACCGACGCTCCAGTATGCATCCTTTCTCATCCGCCTGTGGCGCCAGGAAAGCGCTGATCTGGTCGAGCACCCTGTTGAATGGCAGAGCGAGGTCGAGCACATCCAGACCGGAGATCGCTGGAGCTTCGGGAGCTTGGACGAGGTGCTGGCGTTCCTGCGCGATCAGGCCGGAGACCGGGAGAGGGCGAGACCGGTTCTGAGCCAGAGGTGAAGCCTCCACAATCGATCTCGAACAGCGGGTCGGCAAGGAGGTCTCAAGTGCCCAAGTCGCCGGCAGTGGGAGAGGACAGAGCTCCAGGAGAGGGCGCCCCCTTTCAGGCTGCCAGGCTGGCTGCCCGTCACCGCTTTGCCGCGATGCCGATGCCGACCAGCGGCATACGCCCGCCAATTGGCAGGGATCGGTCCTGTCAGGTCGTGCCGGTCACCCGCTGCACACGCGGTCCTGCCGGGCGGCATAAGGTTGTAAGCACTAGCAAAGATCGTCATGGCTTCCAAAGCCACCAACCTGGTAGACTACCTACAGCGAAGGAGGATCGAAATGGGCAGCACTAAACGCATTCTCGGGCTTGTGGGCCTGCTGGCTATGATTCTTATCGTTCCTGCAGGCCCCGTAATGGGACAGGCTGCCGATCCGCTGGCTGCCTGTGCGGAAATGGCCTTCTCCACCGAGGAGGACTTCATAACTCACGGCCCGGTACCCCTAGATGGTAACCATCTCATATCAGATGGAGATCTTCTGGGTGCAGGGTGTGTCGTCTGCCTGCGAAACTGGCAGCTGCTGGACCGCTTCGAGGTCGAAGAGGACCTCGGCTTGGATGCAGCGGATGTGATCAACATCGAAACCGGCCTGGTGGCTTTCTCGACGGAGCTGGATCACCCTCGCGGCGTGTTCAAGGCCGGCGACCTCCTGACGACGCACGGCGCCGTGATCCCCAACCTCGCTCTCCTGTACCAGTTCGACCTCCCAAGGAGGGTCGACCTGGGTCTGGACGCCGTGCACTTCGTCGGAGACTTGCAGGGAATCAACGCGTTCCTTGACTATGCGGTAGACGTAGGTCGGGAGCAATGGCTCAGCGATCCAGATATGCTGTCCGCGATGCTGGAGGAGTTCGGGATTGACATTCTGTTGTCTACGGAGGGCACCGCTCCCTGGCCGGAAGATCCAGGGTTCCTCGACGGTGACCTGCTGTCCGTGCTAGGTGGGGCCGTCGCGATTGGGAATGACGCTCTGCTGCCCAGCTCGGTCCCCGCCGGGATCCCGAGACGGGGGGTTGACTTCGGCCTCGATGCTGTCACGGCTGACCGGAGCGGCGACGCGGAGGTCACCTTCTTCTCCACGGAGATCCTGTTCAACGGGGACCCCGCCTTTACAGACGGCGACGTGCTCCTGGTCGGGACTGGCTTAGTCGCTGGCAATCAGGAACTGACCGGCTGTTTCGAGCCGAAGGCGGATGATCTCGGCCTGGACGCGCTGTTCATACCAGTCGGGCAGGGCCAACAGCAAACGAGCGTGATCCGTCGCACACCTTCGCAGGACGGCCCTGCCGCCGCTGAACGAGCGGAGGAACCGACCGCCTCTGTGGCGGCCGTAGAGCAGGCGGTACATGCGACGTCGAGCAGCGAGGACCACGGAGATACCCTGTGTGACTTGTTCCCCTTTGCCTGCACCACATTCCACGATGCCAGGCTGGTTGAGACCGAACCGCTTCATCTCGAGCAGCCGCCGCTGGCAGCATGCAGAGAACGCGCCTTCTCCACCGAGGAGGAATTCATCACCTACGCCCCCGTGCCGCTGGACGGCAATCCAATCATCTCCGACGGTGACCTTCTGGGGCCGGACTGCGAGATCTGCGCCCGAAACAGGGAGCTGTTGACGCCTTTCAAAGTGGAGGTAGATCTAGGACTCGACGCAGCGGACGTGATTGATGTGGATACTGAGCTGGTGGCTTTCTCCACCGAACTGGACGATCCCAACGGGCAGTTCACCGCTGGCGATCTCTTGGCGACGAATGGGGCGGCCATCCCCAACCAGGCGCTGCTGTGGGCCTTCAAGGTCGATTACGATATCGGGCTAGACGCCGTCTACTTCGTGGGGCCTAAGGACGCTGTGGTGGACGTCCTCTCGTACGCCGCCCGCCTGACGAGGGAGGAGTGGCTGGCGGACCCACAGCGGCTGGCCGAGATGCTAGAAGAGGCTGGGCTCGATCTTTGGTTCTCTACCGAGGGAACCCCACTGCCCCTGGACAACCCTCAATTCCTGGACGGCGACCTCCTGTCGGTGGTGAGCGGCAACGTCGTGGAACAGCACTATGACTTGCTGCCGCCGGATGTGCCGGCCGGCTGGCTGGATCGGGGGATCGATTTCGGCCTGGACGCGGTCGGTGGCGACCGCAGCGACCGTGAGCAACCCCTCAGGTTCTCCACTGAGATCCTCTACCGCGGCGAGCGGAGCTTCACCGATGGCGACGTGCTGGTCCACGGCGACTGGATAGAGTGGACCAACCTGGACCTTATCTCGCCTTGCTCCCCGGTGGCGGATTTCCTGGGGCTTGATGCTTATTCCTTTGCCCCACCGTGCGAGCCGAGCATCGAGGTGGAGAAGCAAGTCTTGAAGGAAGCCGAGGTGGTGGTCGAACCGGTGGACATCATGTTCGCCTTCGATGCCACCGGAAGCATGGGAGACGAGATCGACGAGGTGAAGGAAAGCGCCGCCCACATCATGAGCCACATACGGTCGTTGATCGCCGACTCCCGGTTTGGGCTGGCCTCCTTCGCCGACTATCCCCAGTTCTACGCTGACTACTGCGGCTACAGCAACCAATATGGTTTGGCTAGCGTGCCAGACTGGCCTTACCGGCTCGATCAGGCCCTCACCACGGACATTGCCGCCGTGCAGGGAGCCATCGGGAGCCTGGCGTTAGGTAACGGCGCTGACTTACCAGAGGACTACGCTCGGGCGCTGTGGGAGCTCGGCGTGAACGACGTCGCCGACGTCGGCTGGAGGGCCAATGCAACCAAGATCGTGATCATGTTCGGGGATGCTCCCACCCACGACTGTGACTTCTATGCCGGAAGCTATGGCGGAGACCCCGGGCCGGACGGCGTAGCCGGCAACACGGACGACCTGGACTTCGAGTCGGTCGTGGCTCAGCTGGCGGCCGATGACGTGATCGTGCTCTCCGTCGACAGCTCGAACAACCCCGGCGGGGACGCGGAGAAGAGCTTCAAGCGCATGGCCTACCAGACCGGAGGCGCCTACTACGCGCTCTCGGAGGCAGCTGAGATCCCGCAGGCGGTTGAGGAGCTGGTCACCAGCGTCTTCGGCACCTGGGTGGACCAGATCACGAGCATCATCAGCGACACGGTCCGATTCCGCTGCACCATCCACAACAATAGCGCGTGCTGCCCGCTCTCGAGGATCGTGACCACCGATGTCCTACCGCCCAGCCTGGAGTACCGCGACAACGCCACCGTCAACGGCGTGCCGTGGGAGCCCGAACGAATCGACGACAAGACGTTCAAATGGGATCTCGGAGAGTGGGTTCTAGACCCGAGCGAGAGCGTAGACATCGAGTTCGATGCCCACGTCGCCGAATGCGGGGAGGACGTCAACAAGCAGGTGGTCGAGGCTGTCGGCTGCGGTCAGGGTGTCTCTGCCTCGGACACCGCAAGGGTATTGGTGCCCTGCGAGCCGAGCATCGAGGTGGAGAAGCAGGTCTGGCAACCGGCTGAGGAAGTGGTCACACCCGTGGACATCGTGTTCGCCTTCGACGCCACCGGAAGCATGGGGGACGAGATCGACGAGGTGAAGGAAAGCGCCGCCCACATCATGAGCGATATCCGGGCAGTGATCGCCGACTCGCGGTTTGGGCTGGCTTCCTTCGCCGACTATCCTCAGTTCTATACCGACTACTGCGATTATAGCAACCAATATGGTATCGCCAGTGTGCCAGACTGGCCTTACCGGCTTGATCGGGCCCTTACCACGGACATTATTGCCGTGCAAGGAGCCATCGGGAGCCTGGCGTTAGGTAACGGCGCTGACTTACCAGAGGACTACGCTCGGGCGCTGTGGGAGCTCGGTGTGAACGACGTCGCCGACGTCGGCTGGAGGGCCGATGCAACCAAGATCGTGATCATGTTCGGGGATGCTCCCACCCATGACTGCGACTTCTACGCCAGCAGCTACGGCGGGGACCCAGGCCCAGACGCGTTAGCCGGCACGAGAGACGACCTGAACTTCGAGTCGGTGGTGGCTCAGCTGGGGGCCAATGACGTGATCGTGCTCTCGGTCGACAGCTCGAACAACCCCGGCGGGGACGCGGAAAAGAGCTTCAAGTACATGGCATCGAAGACGGGAGGCGCGTACTACGCGCTCTCGGAGGCAGGTGAGATTCCCATGGCGGTTGAGGAGCTGGTCACCAAGGTCTTCGGGACCTGGGTGGACGAGATCACCAGCGTCATCAGCGATACGGTCAGGTTCCGCTGCACCATCCATAACAACGGCATCGGCTGCCCGCTCTCGCAGATTGTTGCTTCGGACCTGCTGCCGTCCAGCCTGGAGTACCGCGATAATGCCACCGTCAACGGCGAGCCATGGGAGCCCGAGCAAATCGGGGACAAGGAGTTCGTGTGGGATCTCGGACGGTGGGTCCTGAACCCGAGTGAGAGAATAGAGATCGAGTTCGATGCCCACGTCGCTGAGTGCGGGGAGGACGTCAACAAGCAGGTGGTCCAAGCTGTCGGCTGCGAACAGGGTGTCTCTGCCTCAGACACCGCAACGGTCTTGGTGCCCTGCGAACCGAGCATCGAGGTGGAGAAGCAGGTCTGGCAACCGGCCGAGGAAGTGGTCACACCCGTGGACGTCATGTTCGCCTTCGATGCCACCGGTAGCATGGGGGACGAGATAGACGAGGTGAAGGCCAGTGCCACGAACATCATGAGCGATATACGAGCCGTGATCGCTGACTCGCGGTTTGGCTTGACCTCCTTCTCCGACTATCCCAAGTACTACACCGACTACTGCGGATACAGCGGCCAGTATGGTAATGCGATGGTCCCAGACTGGCCCTATCGGCTTGATCGGGCCCTCACCACGGATATCCCCGCGGTACAGGGCGCCATCGGCGCTCTGACGCTGGGGCACGGCAAGGACGAGGCGGAGGACTATACACGGGCACTCTGGGAACTCGGCGTGAACGACGTCGCCGACGTCGGCTGGAGGGCCGATGCGACCAAGATCGTGATCATGTTTGGGGATGCCCCAACCCATGACTGCAACTTCTACGCTCCCACCACGTGGGGCGGAGATCCCGGTCCTGACGGGGCAGCCGGCACCAGAGATGACCTGGACTTCGAGGCGGTGGTCGCCCAGCTGGCCGCCGAAGACATCATCGTGCTCTCCGTCGACAGTCTGAATGAACCCGGGGGTGATGCCGAAAAGAGCTTCAAGTACATGGCCTACAAGACGGGCGGCGCCTACTACGCTCTGTCGGACGCTGGCGAGATCCCCAAGGCAGTCAAGGAGCTGGTCACCAACGTCTTTGGAACGTGGGTGGATCAGATCACCGCAGTGGTCAGCGATACGGTGCGGTTCCGGTGCACCATCCACAATGATGGAACGGGCTGCCCGCTCTCCCAGATCGTAGCCACCGACCTCCTACCGCCCAGCCTGGAGTACCGCGACAACGCCACCATCAACGGCGAGCCGTGGGAGCCCACGGCAGTGGCGCCCAAGGAGTTCGTATGGGATCTCGGACGCTGGGTCCTGAACCCGAGCGAGACCATAGAAATCGAGTTCGATGCCCACGTCACCGAGACTGGCGTGGACACCAACACACAGAAAGTAGAAGCCATTGGATGTGGTCAGGCTGTCTCCGACCTGGACACGGCGACGGTGGTCAGCTCCGCCGGCGCTACGCTCTACATCGAGCCAGCTTCGGCCACGACCTCGTTCTCCGGCACGACGACGGTCGATATTCGCATCCGAGACGTGACCGACCTGTACGGCGTACAGCTCTATCTGAGCTTCGACCCGGACATTCTGGAGGTCGAGGACGCCATCCCGGGAGGCAACGTGAACATCGTGCCAGGTGACTTCCTGGACCCAGGAGCGGCAGTACAAGAGAACTACGTGAACAACAGCACCGGCGAGATCAAGTATGCCCAGTCCCGCAGTGGCCCGATGCCGGGTGTGGACGGTTCGGGCGTGGTTGCTCGCATCACCTTCCACGGTAAGGCCGTAGGTACGAGCGACCTAACCTTCACACTCCATATTCTGGGAGATCCCTTCTCCGTTCCCATCGACCACGAGTACGTCGACGGGGAGATCGTCGTCAGCTCTGCCGTGGGTACGGTGCAGGGCAAGGTCATCCTGGAGCGGCGGGTCAACTACCCCAACGC